>Ga0041059_1002971_pt1 | contig 12073 bp, 6 predicted proteins | sample AraColnosormetaG_FD_56232 | JGI IMG/M metagenome (GOLD analysis project Ga0041059, IMG submission 56232) | Arabidopsis roots microbial communities from North Carolina, USA - Col MF nosort | ecosystem: Host-associated > Plants > Roots > Unclassified | place: USA: North Carolina | collected 2013-09-02 | reverse complement strand
CAACAACCCATAACTGGGTAACACAAATTGACGTCAAAAGGCAAAAAAAAAAAAGGGGGGTAAATCTGAGGAAAGAACATCCTAAATTCCTAATCAATTTGGTGTCAAAACACAAATTAGTTTCACAAGTATGTATTATCATACACTATAATTTCGATAAATATTAGTATATTACTTACTAAATCCACTAAAAAAATTTACTATGTTCTTAAGAAAACTTACCATTGAGACTACTACTGACAGTCTGACAGAAGTAACCAATACAAAAAGATAAAAAGGTGATATGTACTATATACCCAAAACCTAATGAGCCTTGTTATTAGCAACAAAACTCAGGTCATATAGTAGTATTTAAACAAGTGAAATGGTAAAATCGTATAGAAAGGAATTTGGCAACCTATTAATTAATGGATCATTAAATATTTAGAAGCACACGAGCACTTAAATAACTCGATTTTTGATTAAATGCTGAAATGCTGGTCTTCTTTGTGGATCAACGTGCAGAGTTTGTCCTATGCCATTTGTTACTCCAGATTAATAAATATTGACAACTTCTATTAGTATTGAAATTTGAGTTGTGGCAGCTGTTTTTAGTTGTATTGGTTTTCTCGGTGTTTGTTTCCAACAACTAGTACCAAATCATCATGTCCAGTTTTTTTATTATTACTAGTAGTATTTTCTTTCGTCGACCTATATTATTGTTTCAAGTTTTGTAACCACATAATCTAATTAGCACAGTAATGTAGTCATCAAATAACAATTCGTCTTGCTCGAGTCCTGAATCCAATACCCTGATCTAAACCATTTTCTATGGGAGTATGGGAATGGGACTCACATTTTCATGTGGGTGTTTTTGTATGTTGACTGCTTCACGCGGTTCGTATCGTTCTACTAAATTATTGGTAATTGTTCGGATATATAACATTTATGAAAACCATTTGCACTTTCACATGACTCGCATTAATGCCACTTTCCTCATTTTCCATAGTTCACATAAGAACAACATAGTACATATACTATAAACTATGTGATTGATTACTATTTTGAAGAAAATAAAGCTTGCATACATACAGGTTTCTGTATTCACATTTAGATTTTCGGATTCACAAGCTCGAAGTATTCATATTTGTATTTTCAAGTTATTTTCTCTGTGTTATACTCGGAAACCACATTGGCCTATCTAATTAACAAAACATATGATATGCTTAAATGGCATTAAATGCTAATATGAAAAACATGTCCTATGGATTATTGGTAAGTGCGAGATTTAATGAAAGTTACAATGCTTGATTTCTTAAAGGTTACAATTTCGTACTATTGAAGACAAACTATATTTGCAAGAGAAGAAATTAGCTACCAAAATTAATACAGTATAGTATTCCCTCTTCTGTCACTATCTGTTCACTGCTTCTGCAAACCAATATTAAAACAAGTTGACCTATTTGCAACTATCTGTCTCCAATTATGTTTCAATTTTTGTGTATTTTGGATTTTCTTTGCTCGGCCTTTTTCCTTATATGGATTCTGAATGCTAGGAAAAAACAGAATAGAGTGAATTGGTTCTCACATGCATAGAAGAAATTTTCAAGAGAAACATATTTGCTCAACTAACAACTACCAACCCATCACCAAATTTTCGTTTCATTTGTTGTACAAATTATAGACCCAAAAATGTTCATCCACAATCGATTGAGGTACCTCATGTACACCTATATTAAACATACAACATAATTCCAAAATGGTTTGGATCCGGTCTGGTTTTTTACTTTGAGGCAAATAACATTAGATTATTTAAGATTGAAAGCTCACAACTAGCCTTCTTTTAGGGCAAAGTACACGTAACCAATTTTTTAATTTTCATATCGAACTTAACAAATTGTAACCATTTGCAAAAATGAAGCAAACAAAAAGTACAAAACAGATTACATGGACTATTATATAATTGGAAGCCCGTTTGGCCTTAAAGCCCGTTAAAAAAACATATGTGTATTTTTTAGCAATATGTCTGATAAAAAAATTTAAAAACTAATCTTGTTTAATTCAGTAAGACATTTACTAGACTTTTCACAATTCAACACAGTTGTTGTTGGTTGAGCTACCCAGCCAGTATCAAGAGAGGAAGGTAGAGAGGAGTGAGAGAGAGCTTTGGGATCGATTTCATGTCGTAGATCTTTCACTCTGGGTTTGCGTTCCACAAAATCCTAATTCGCGGAACTCTGGATTTGATCGGCGATGGCGGTAGGCGATCAGACGGAGCAGAATTACTTGCCGAAGAAGAAGAAATCCGAAACGGAAGATGATAAGAGGTTCATGATTGTTTTATCTTCTTTGTAATCTATGTTTGAATCAGTTGATTTTATTTTGTTGTTGCTGGGAGTAGTGAGTAGATCATTAATTTGAGAAATTGAATGTGGAATAGGAGGAAGAAAATTGTTCCCGGGAGCTTGTTGAAAGCTGTGGTGCGACCTGGAGGAGGTGATTCGAGCCCCGTTGATGGTGATCAGGTTAATAATTTTGGTTTTGTTTTTGCTTCTCGTGGTCAATTTTGGTTGTTTATGAGTGTTTTTTCGTCAGGTTATTTATCACTGCACTGTACGGACACTGGATGGTGTAGTTGTGGAATCTACGAGGTCAGAATCTGGAGGTGAGATTGATTGATGAAACATTTCTCAGTAGGGTGTTGCTTTTAGCTTTTTGTTAGGGGCATCGTTGAATGTGTTGTTTGATGTTCCTTCAGGGAGAGGTGTACCGATCAGAGATGTCTTGGGAAACAGCAAAATGATTCTTGGATTGCTCGAAGGAATTCCCACGATGCACAAGGGTGAAATTGCAATGGTAACTCTAAAAACTCTTTAAAGATCAGTGTCGCCTCAATGATAACGTTTGTGTCTCTTTACTCGGCTGCGTAGTTTGGGTTCTGAAGAGGGTCTTGTTGATTTACCTCAAGTTCAATGAGTCGATTCGCCAAATCTTCCATTAGCTATTTCAACTTACTTTCTTGATTCTCAACGGCTGAAAAGTCTTTATCTTTTTCCTTTTTTCAGTTCAAGATGAAACCTGAAATGCACTATGCAGAGATTGATTGTCCAGTCTCAGCTCCAGAAAATTTTCCAAAAGATGATGAGCTTCATTTTGAGATTGAGTTGTTGGATTTTTCTAAAGCCAAGGCGAGATCTCATCACTAACCAAGATAACAGTGCATTAGTTAGCCGAAAGACTCTGAAATTTTGCATTTCATCTGTTTTGACTTATGCTTTCCTTTCCTTTGTGTTAATTTCCAGATTGCAAGTGATGATCTGGGGGTCATCAAGAAGGTAGGACCTGATTTTCCATATATGTAGACATATCAAATGGGTCAGGGATGATGTATTTCTTGTTCGTACTGATGGCTCAAGCATTGCTTTCCTTTTCTATGAAAGATTCTAAATGAAGGTGAGGGCTGGGAATCTCCCAGAGAACCCTATGAAGTGAAAGCCAGGTAATTTATTCTTGATCATTCCTGCATTTTGGGTCAAAATATATTTAACCTTGTTTTTCCATTTGGGGCAACGTTGAGTGAAGTTTTAATGCATTTCTGTGGTGTATATTAGAATATCTGCTAAATCCGGTGATGGACACGTGATCTTCTCTCACACAGAAGAACCTTATTTCTTCACATTTGGAAAATCTGAGGTAATTGTTAAGTTTATGGGGCAGTTTTTACTCTCTGTCCATGCAAATCCATTCTAGTGGAATACATTTCTGACTATTGCTCGTCAATTAGGCAGGTGCCTAAAGGTCTTGAAATCGGAATTGGAACCATGGCTCGGAAGGAGAAGGCAGTGATATATGTTCGCAAGCAGTACTTGACTGAATCTCCTTTGTTGCATATAGATCAAGACCTTGAGGAAGTTCATTTTGAGGTTGAACTGGTACATTTCATTCAGGTAAGAAAGACAAATGCAATGCAATAAGAAAACAGTATTTTGTGCATTTAAGAATTGGGAAACTGAGCGACTGACATTCAAGTTCTCGCTTTGAAGGTGCGGGACATGCTTGGAGATGGACGTCTCATAAAACGTCGAATTCGAGATGGAAGAGGTATGTTTCACACTTTCTTTTCAACTGTCTCTTATCTGTTTCAACATGGTGCGGGTTTTTGTTCTTATATATCTTGCTGGGGCATCTGCTAGATTCCAGCTCTTGTTTATAGTTTATCCGCTAGACTATTCTGATCTACAACGTTTGACCAACTTATTAGGCGAGTTTCCAATGGATTGTCCTCTCCAAGATAGTCGTTTAAGCGTTCACTACAAGGGCATGCTTCTCAATGAAGAGAAGACTGTCTTCTATGATAGCAAGATTGACAATAATGATCAACCGTTGGAGTTCAGTTCAGGAGAAGGACTGGTCAGTTACTCCAACGTTTATAGGAAAACCTAGTGGAGTTCTTTAGACGTTTTAGTTGAAATATATCTCTACGCACGGACTGGTTAAGATTATTCTGTCGTATTTGCAGGTCCCTGAAGGGTTTGAGATGTGTACTCGTTTGATGCTACCTGGGGAGATTGCTCTTGTTACATGCCCCCCTGATTATGCATATGACAAATTTCCGAGGTTATACTCTTAACTGTGTAAATAACACTAACACGATAGTGTATAAACTGTTGTCGGAGAAATAAACGCATTTCATGTTTTCTTTTCTGATAGACCACCTGGCGTGTCTGAAGGTGCACATGTTCAGTGGGAGATTGAACTCCTTGGTTTCGAAACGCCAAGAGTAAGTTGGTCTAGTGTTGATACTTACCATGGAAATTGTAAACAGCTTCCGTTTCTTATAAGTCTAGAGATTCTGTCTCAGGACTGGACTGGCTTGAACTTCCAGAGCATCATGGACGAGGCAGATAAAATCAGAAGCACGGTATGGATAAAATATTCTGCTACCATTTATAATTTGACCTATAGTCCTAAATTTTTATCACTTCAGAATTTGCTATTAGCTAATCTTTTCTGCAATCAGGTCACACCAGATCTATTAATTTATGGTTCTTCTCTCCTTTTGGTTATACTATGAACTTCAGGGTAATAGGCTTTTCAAAGAAGGAAAATTTGAGCTCGCAAAAGCAAAGTACGAAAAGGTAATAGAAGTCATGTGATAACCAATTCCAGTATTAGCATTTGTTTCATTGTGTCTGAGCGGTAAATCCAAAACCAGGTGCTCCGGGAATTTAATCATGTTAACCCACAAGATGAAGATGAAGGAAAAATATTTGGTGACACAAGGGTGAGTTCCATCTTCTCATTACGTTTGTAGTTGCAGATACGTCTAGATTTGATAATATTAGAAGTATTAAGTACTAACTAGCTCTCGTATCCTTGCTCTGCTGATATTTGAAGAATATGTTACATCTGAATGTTGCGGCTTGCTTGCTTAAAATGGGAGAGTGGAGGAAGTCTATAGAGACATGCAATAAGGTAGCATTCAATAAACAATTCTCTTAAGAAGGCTTGATTCTGGAATAAGAGGTTGGGATTTCTGAGACCTTTTGTGCACCAATTTCCAAATAGGTTCTAGAAGCAAAGCCTGGTCATGTGAAAGGTCTATACCGCCGCGGAATGGCTTACATTGCAGGTGGAGAGTATGATGACGCTAGAAATGACTTCAATATGGTATATTATGCTAAACCTGCATATCATTATCTAGTGAATAGATTCAGAAATCTGCTTACTCACTGACTTATGTGTCTGTGTTTTAGATGATCAAAGTGGATAAATCATCAGAAGCTGATGCGACCGCTGCTCTATTGAAACTGAAGCAGAAGGAACAGGTCAGTGTTTGAAAACTATCTCAACCAAATGTCCACCCGAATCGAGTTCATTAAGGCTACTTATGGTTTGGGCTTGTTTTGCCAATTTTGTTACTTAATATAAGATCTCTGAGTTGTTTTCTTTTGAGCTCACAGGAAGCGGAGAGCAAGGCTAGAAAACAGTTCAAAGGATTATTCGACAAGAGACCGGGGGAGATAACCGAAGTTGGTTCAGAAATAAGAGAGGAGTCTAAAACTATAGAAGAAGTAGATGAGACAAAGGATAATGATGATGATGAAACACTGGAAGAAGAAGGAGCTACGACAGTGAGCACGGAAAGGAAGAGGAAATGGTCGGAGAAAGCCTGGCCGTTTCTGAAGAACGTGATGCTCCAAATCGGAATCCAGCTTGGTGTTGTTCTGATAGGGATTTTGATTTTCCAGTTTGTGAGCGCCAAATTTACATGAGAGAGATATGAATGAATAAACAAACCAACGGCACTGTAGACTCAGAAAATATAAAACTAATGGATTAAACGTTAAGCTTAATGTATTTTTGTTTGGTTTAGTTTATGAAAGTAGTTGCTCAAAGATGGAATTATTTGCACCACTACACGATCCTCTCTTGCTTCCTCAAGTGATTGGTGTTTGTTTGTTTCATTCAAATTCTACGAGATGATGACAAGAAAGAAGATGTTAATGTAGAACATGACTTAATTGTATAATCTCCCAAAATTTATTCATTAGTCATCTTTTTATCCTATAGGTAATAGGATTATCCTACTGTATAGATTGTTGTAATGATTAGTGTTAGGTTTTTGTTGAAAAACAGTATCTACTTTTCTATTTTTTCTACTTTTAGTATAAGATGTTTTGGGAAAACGAATTATTTTACAAAGAAAATGTTTTGTACATATGCAAAATATGTATATAAATATGCTTTAACGAATTTTATGTTGTAGGAAATGTGTGATTATATAAATCAACTTTAGATAACACAGAGTAATTAATCCCACCCACCAATCATCCACTCGGCTGAATAAAATGTCGCCACTTTTAAAAACAAAAAGAAAGATTAAACCGTTTTCTCCGTGTGGAACTCGCGTTTTATCGTACACCCAAAACGTTGCTTAAATTGATTTTGCAAAACGCTGATTTTGCTTCTTATCGGAGATTTTTTTGGGGGCAACGGAGAAATTTGTTTTAGGGCTTTTTGCTTATCATCGTCGTCTCAGATCCTGCTAAAAGGAAAAATCTTTTGTTCTAGATTTCTTCACTCTCGTCTTTTGATCTCTTGGGTTTTTCCCTGTTGGTGTCACCATCGTTCTCGTTTCTTCGATCGATCGTTGAGTCACCGGCGTTAAGCCCGACTTGAGTTCCTTAGATAATTTTAAGATTAGGTTGTAAAAATTTGAATTTGGTGGGTTTGGTTTGATGATGTTGACCCAAACTGTTGGGGTTTGAAGTAATATGGAAGTGGAAGATTAACAAAGAAGAAGATAATGACGCTTTATATTCGCCGCGAAGCTTCCAAGGTTCGTCGTTTTTTTTCTTTCTGATTTTGCTTCCTTGCGATCATATTTGTCGTAATTGGCTGAATTGTGGTGGTTTTGTACATTTGTAGCTATGGAGGAGATTTTGTTCGGAAATAACAACGGAGATTGGTCTCCTCGCTGAGAACTGGAAATACCTTCTTGCTGGTCTTCTCTGTCAGGTTTCCATCTTTTAATCTGAATTCGACAGCTTTTTGATCTTAGTGTTGAATGATTATGGTTTGTTATACCTATTGTAACTTTAGGCTGTGGGAGAGATTAAAGCACAAGACTTGAAATTTACCCTATTTGTTTTTTGTTTGTTAGTTGTTGGGGTGTATACTTTTTACCAACCTTTATGGGTTCTTGGCTTCAGTTTAGTTTCCCATTTTTGACACTTTTATGAATGAATCTGTTATGTGCAGTATATTCATGGTTTAGCTGCCAGGGGAGTTCATTATATTCATCGGCCAGGACCAACGCTTCAAGATTCTGGCTTTTTTGTTCTTCCGGTTTGTCTCGATTATTTCAGCTGGTTTGGTTGATCCCTTTACTCTTTTGAATATCATACTTAAGCTCTTCTTGCTTTGTTTGGGGTTTTAGGAGCTTGGTCAAGATAAAGGCTTCATAAGTGAAACTGTGTTCACTTGTGTATTTCTTTCATTTTTCCTGGTGAGTTTCCTCAGGATTTATGTCTAGTTCTGTTCTGGCGAAACAGCGTTATATGAATGGTTTGTTTTGTGTTAAAAATTGCAGTGGACTTTCCATCCTTTCATCGTGAAAAGCAAGAAGATATACACTGTGTTGATATGGTGCAGGGTTCTCGCCTTCTTAGTTGTAAGGACTCTTTGCCCTTTGCTACTTAAATGCAATTTAAAGCTTGCTCGTCTTGAAGTTTGTTTGCCAATTCTATCCATCAACAGGCTTGTCAGTTTCTCCGTGTTATAACATTCTATTCAACTCAGCTTCCTGGCCCTAACTATCACTGTCGAGAGGTAAAAGCTAAATAAAGGTCTATTAAAGAGGGTTTCATCCATATTCATGTGTTTATTCTGGTGAGTCTCTTGTGTTAACTTACAGGGTTCTGAGCTTGCCAGGTTGCCAAGGCCACATAACGTTCTTGAGGTTCTCTTGCTCAACTGTGAGTTCTAATCATTTCTCCTTCCCTTAATACAATTTTTGGACGTATGTTTCTTCTAGTTCGTATGTGATGATACGCTGATCTTTTCAGTTCCTCGTGGTGTGATATACGGATGTGGAGACCTGATTTTCTCATCGCACATGATATTCACACTAGTCTTTGTCCGCACTTACCAGAAATACGGTTCTAAAAGGTACAAAGTTTCTCTAGTCACATCGTAAAACAATAACCGGACAAAATAATAGCTTGTAAATGTCTCTCTCACAGGTTCATAAAGCTGTTAGGTTGGGTCATTGCCATCTTGCAAAGCCTCTTGATTATTGCGTCCCGTAAACATTACACTGTTGATGTGGTTGTTGCGTGGTATACTGTGAACTTGGTTGTCTTCTTCCTCGACAAGAAATTACCAGGTCTGATCTTTTACTTGAGTGTTTACTTGCATAAAACCCACAAATTTTCTTATATGATTTTGTTTTAAAACAGAATTGCCTGATCGAACAACGGCATTGCTCCCTGTGATCTCAAAAGACAGAACCAAAGAAGAGAGTCACAAACTCTTGAATGGGAACGGTGTTGATCCTGCAGATCGGGTACGCATTTGAATTTGTATTCAGTGATAAATCCGACTGAAACCCCAATAATTGATGTTAATGTGTATAAATTTCCTTGTGGTATTTCAGAGACCGAGGGCTCAAGTGAATGGCAAAGACAGCAATGGAGGTCACACTGATAATGCTACTAATGGCACATGAGATCTCTGCTCGACTCTAGTTTTCAGGTTTTTGATTGTTGTTAAATGTTGATGACATCATTATTGATCCAGAAAAGAGCGCGATGCAGTCTGTATAGTTCCAGTTCCTTGTTTCTCAAGCAATCCGATGTTTGTGTAGTAGTGGCTTTTAGGGATTTCACAATTTGACAAAGGATAACATGACTAAAAACAGAAACATAACCATTTTAGGTTAACATCAAACGTTCGCTTAGCTATACAATCAACTGCCCAATTGGGACGATGACTTTTTTCTGTTTATTCTAGTCATAAATTCATCCCAAATCAGAATTTATTAGTGTACGTGTTTTTTTGGTTTGTCTATAATTATGAAACCGCCTACAAAGATCTTAATCTCACCGTCTAAATTTTAGTTAACAATCCAAACCTATATATACAAAAAGAGATAGTTAGGGGGTGAAGTTTGAACAAACAGAAACAATAGGGGTGAAAAATGGGAAGAAAATGAAAATGAGAATGAGAAAGGAGGTGGGAAAGAGGGAACGTGGAGTATGTCGGTAAGGAATGTGGTCAAAGGCACATACCATGTGGGCTCACATGTTTCACTATACTTTGTCATCCAAAATCTCTCTGTCTCTTTCACGTTTTTTCGGTGCTCGTACAATTTTTAGTTAGTCCCTAAAATCCATCTAGCCAAATGTGTATTCTCGGATATTTTGACTACCTTCATGATATAAAAGTAATCCGATTCTAATTTAGAAGTTCTAACCGTTTCGTATGTTACTAATTGAATTTGAAATGAAGTCGTAACCGATACCGATGTTTATTAATGTATGTGTGACAACTTCAAAATACAACATGCTAATTGAATATATTCAAAAAAACAAATGTAGGATAGAACATGCTAAATGATAGTCCAACATATCACTTGTGTTTACAAATACTCTGATATTTTGGTAATATAGATCACTAGAAATGTTATAAAATTCTCTTAATAGCTTTTCTAGTTACTCTACCGATCGAATAATATTTCGGACCCACTGCTTGAATGCATATATATTTGAATTTGATAAAGTTGTCTTCTTTCTGTTGTAGGTGGATAGTGTTTCTTAGGTTTCGGTGTCACATTCTCAAAGATTATGTGGCGCTTGACAATTGGCTTGAAGATACAAACACACTGACATAGAGATGTATATAATAAACATGTATGGTTGGTATGCATGCAATGATAATGATCGTTAATTAATTGTTCTATGTTTCACAAACGAGTGATTTCATTTTCATGAGTCATGATGCCCTTTCTTTTTGGCTGGAAAATATTTTTCTTTCTTTTTCACTTTTTCTTTGTGGAATTCTTCTAATTATTGTTGTAGTATTCGAGTGATTATGATAAAGAGGGTCCTTTGGTGTGTCATATATGGGTAGTAAAATCATTAATTCAAAATGCAGAAAGAAAAAGACATTATCATTATAACAACTGTCTGGATATGGTGTTGTTTTATGAAGTTCTTGATTTTCAACCTTTATTATCACCACTTTAATTAATGAGCTATATTTATCACTCACGTTTGGACAAAGCATGGCCATGGGGGCTCTACATATATCAGAGACCAATCGAACTTAAGAAGTTTAACGTGGAAAAGTTATTTAACGGCCACTTTACCCACACACACATGCAGTAATAAGGTCGAGATATTGTGGCCTCAAGACAATTTTCAATTATGTGTTTTTGTTCAAACTATATATACGTCCTTTTCAAAAAAACATCTTAAATCATTTCCAAAATTCAGAAATGAAGATTACGTGTATATGTAAAACATTTCTTCACGAAAACGACAACTTTTGAATCAGTGAAAGTTGTTCGCAACAATAATGGAACCAAGTTCATGTATATGAATATATTTTTTCTTCGTAAAAAGTTGTTCATGAGATTTGATATATATGTATGAACCAAGTTCACATGTAAATATGTAATATATATGCTCTTCATATCATATACATCTCCAAGGTTTGATCATTTGCAAGTTTGGTGGGTATTTTGCTTGATCTACAATCAGAATCAGGATGGAGATCTTCTTTATATTCGTTAGCCCAAACAATGTTAGACACAACAACAATGTCTTTTTTGAGATCGTACATATTAAATTATAGTGCTTGAAGAGAACGGAAAGAATATATATAATGTCAGCCATTAGAGTTTTTAGTTCATCGTTATACATCCGTTAATCGTTTGCTCAACAACCTTAACATATATATGCTTTTATAATAGACACTACTTTTATAAAAATCTATTTTCATAAAAAAGTCTCAATTTTTAGGACAAGAATAGCACTATGCAACTTAATAATAGGTGAGTTTTCCTAGTTGAAATATTTAATATAAGATTTGTGATATTTTTAATTTCATTACAAAGTATGAATTCATAACTTCATAATACTCCAAAAGTCAGCCAGAAATATAATAATTATAAAATCAATCGCCAACAACAAATGGTCTAATGATGAAGTTCACGCGGTTTCAACTTTCAAACATGAAAAAAGTGTTTCTGCTTTTTAAGCCTTATTTCAACGGTTAAATAGTAAAAGAGCTTCACTATTACAATTTCACCCTATGGTTTGATTTTAGCTCTTTTATAAAATAATTTTTTTCTCATGTCTAACATTTTTTCTTCATTTTTAAGCTTGTAATTCAATAAAACTCGAAAAGTATACAATAAGGAAAAAGGACTTCTTGGGGTTAAAATCCCGCTAGCTTAGTTTTTGGGGGTTAAAGTTCCGCCGGCTTTAGTATTTTACCATGTATTCCTCCCTTGTATTTCACCTTTGGATCAATCTTATGAATTATTCAGAGGAAAAAGAAAAAAAAAAAAAAAAATTTAAAAATT
>Ga0041059_1002970_pt1 | contig 12079 bp, 8 predicted proteins | sample AraColnosormetaG_FD_56232 | JGI IMG/M metagenome (GOLD analysis project Ga0041059, IMG submission 56232) | Arabidopsis roots microbial communities from North Carolina, USA - Col MF nosort | ecosystem: Host-associated > Plants > Roots > Unclassified | place: USA: North Carolina | collected 2013-09-02 | reverse complement strand
CATAAACATTTTGCAGACCATNTCTCGACATATATATATATATATATATATATATATATATTAAAAGGGAAAAAAATTCAAAAACCAAATTTAATATCGCATACGATTATAATATCTTTGTAAATCTTATTATTTGTTAATTATTAAGAATTATAATAGTAAGACTAAAGGATGGTTCCTGCTATATATGCATGAAACAAAAATAATATTTTAGGTATTAAACAAATTAAATATTTTTATTTTATGTTTGAGAATGGTAATGATATTAATTTAATCCGAATTTTAAGTTACATTGAGACTAGGGTTAGTATAATCATAGGGTTTATTATTATATTGACCCAAACAATTATCAATATAATTTATGACATATAAGAAAGTAGTAAAATCATCCTATTTACGATGGAGTGGATAAACCTAAGCAATGTGGCTCTTGCTTAAATAGACTCAGAGTAAAGAAAAAATAGGAAGCTACAAGTTCATATCAAGTGGGTTCATTATGTCCTCAAGTTCACATATTCATAAATCAGTAAAAGTGGTGAGTGTTCAAACATATGCACAAGTAGTGAACGTAAGACTAATTGGTCCAAGTGTATATCGAACTTTAAAGTTTCATGCATGCGCCGTAAATAACTTTATTATTTTATCTTTCATGTAGATCCATGATTTTTTTTCTTGATTGTAGTTTTACTCGGAACATACAAATTATTTAACAAAAGGCGTCAGTAATGTATGATACGCTAATTATTTCTATACATGTAAGAAGTCTCCTAGTCGCACCATATAGGATTTATGTGGATATATGTTACACAAAAAAAAAAAAAATCAAGTTCATCATTAATGCAGTTTAGGTCTTAAACAATGTAAGATTCGTTTAGGTCTTTACAAATGGGAAGTGAGTTTAGAGAAAAGAACAGACAAAAAGTTGCATCAAGTACATGTAAAATAGTCATGCCCGATTTTGATTTCATTATTGCACAAAGTAAGTTGTGAAAAAAAAAAAATAAATAATAATAATAATAATAATAATAAAAAGAGTTGTGTGGAAATGATAATTTACATGTTTTCATGTAAGACAACCGCAGAAATTTTCTCGGAAACTGTCTTTCGCTTTTGATTGCGGAGACCCAAAATGCAAAAAGTCTTGTTTCTTTGGTCTACATTGCGGAAAGAGATGACGAAAAGGTCAAATCAAATTCTCTTCTTCTTGATCTTCTTATTTTTTCGGAATAACAGATCTTCATATTGATTATATTTTTCATATTTTTTTTTCTTTTTTTTTTGGTGAAGAGTCTTAGCTTATTCAATGAGGTTTATATACTATTCAATTAAAAAAAATTATCGTCTAAATTTATATATTAAACAAATATTTTCTCACATAATTATTGTGTATGCAGTTTTATTTTTTTACTATAAGTTTAAATTGAATATATATTTTGTTATAATTCTTATCAACCGAATTTTTTATTACCTAATTAGCTATGAGATCAAATCATCTACTCATCTCTTCCTCACTCTATAAAATTCATATTTCTAAAATTATCATTTTCAAACTACATATTTCTTAATTATACTTTTAAAATGACCCCTTTTACTGTAAAAACACACTCATAATTTTAACTTATATAACTTTTTTATAATTTGATAAGATCACTAGGCTTTCAAAGCACAATTTGTATAACGGCATCATACAAAAAATTCATAAATAAATTCATAAATATAAAAATTCATTTTACAAATTCACTATTTTAAATATTCAAATTGGATCTCAAAAAAAACAGAAAAAATAAAATTAGAATTAATCAATAGATTTTTTTGATAATAAAATATGAATAGTTTTTAAAAGAGTTTTGTAATTGTATGAGTAAAGAAAAAATATATTTGTTTTGTTTTATTATTCTCTCTCAAAGTGAAAGTCTGGTTTATGAGACTTTAGAAGAAAAAAACAAAAAGAATAGTAAATGGAAAGAGAAAGACTTTAAAGGCTTTAAAAACTAAATACTTTGCTTAACACCTCGACTAGTTTAAGATAACCTAATTGTATTTAGCCGATCTGCGTTTGCTTATTCATTCTGTATTCTACCGATTTCCGGTTAAGTTCAATAAGAAGTATCTTGTTTCGGTTCTACTTACAGTTCAGTTTTAAGTTCGAGTTCGGCTAAACGATCATTAGACTGAACAACTATTTTTAATATATATGTGATACTAATTCTAAAAATATATTATTACAAGTTACAATAACAATATCAAATTCTACTTCCAGTCTTCCACTATAATTTAATACAACTCTCCCTGGTTCCTTCACATCAAATATGCTTCGCTGTCATCATTGCATTGATTTTCCATGGGTAGTCTTGGATCTTCCGAAAACAAAAAGATGAATGTCCATTTATAAATTCCATATATAAATTTAAAAACCCTAAAAAAAGGTTTTGTGGGTTTATACAGGAAGTAAGCAAAACACATATGACTCAAGAAAAAGCTTTGATCTCCAAATTATAAAGAAAATATACTTATATGCGATTAAGATAATATACGTATAAAAAATAGATATATATGGATTCATTTTCTTGCGACAAACATGAAAAAAAAAAAAGTATAGATCTTTCGTCGAATCTCTTAAACTATAGATAATATGAAAGGTACTAGATACCTTAAGCTGTGTAAAAGCTTACTGATTTCGGAAGATAAAAGAGGCCATGGAAAATTAATGAGATGATGATAATGAAGTATATGCAGTGTGAAAGAACTATCTTTTCTACAAAACAAAGAACAAATTTGATTAAAAGGAGAGAAATGAAGTTATATATACCACTGCAAGATTTAGTATATAGTAGTGAGATTACGGATTCAACTAGTGAAAATAGAAGTGTTTATAATGGTATGGGAGGATTTGAATTGGTTAACAAAGAGCAATGAGACTGATACCAAACACCTAATTATTAAATGTCTACATTGAGATATAACGGGTGAGTATGAGCTGTTTTTGTTACTATTACATGTTATGTGTGCCGGTAAGGTAACATATAGCCAACCTTATTTCCTTAAGAGAACAAACAGTTACATATGTAGCTTGATCGGTTAGTTTTTTAGACTCCCTAGATGTAGATTGCTCTTGGTAGAGAAACGTTAACATTTTTTGTTGACAAAGATGATTTTCTTCTTTCTCCAATCCAATCACATATTTACTTCAGGAACTTTCTTTTTTCTCCAAGTCCAAAGCATGTGGAAATCTTAATGTGTGTATCAAGCCGTTTTACATTTTGAAAGTAAATATGTCTATCTGCTTTTCTTCTCTTGTATAATCATATCCGTATACATTCTTATTACAAATATAGTAAAAGAAAATAATCTATCCACACGATTTAACCAAAAAAAGAAGAAAATGGTGCAACCCCAAGAGAAAATCAGTAAAGGATGGAAGAAAGATACCAATACGAAAAAAAATTAAAAAACTTATGAAGTTTTGCTGGTAGAATTAGATGAAGAAGAAGTGGGAATGGTATCATCTTCTTCGCATTGTTTCAACAATTCACTGAAGGAAGGATCATAAGCCACCACTCTTCTCAAATACTTTGCTGCTTCCTCTCTCCTTCCTTCGTTGAATATCGCACTGCACACATAATGATAAGAACAACAATTCTCAGATTCACATATTCTCTTAGTATTTCTGAAATTACATGTCACAAGACCAAACTCATGAGAATAATTTACTTGTTTTTGTTTTTTACCTTGAGTAGAGTACCAATGCATCCAAGTAATGAGCTTTGCTCTTAGGATCGTCGGGCTCTTTCATGTTTGCTACTCTTTCAAGGTGTGTGATTCCTTCTGATGTCTTCCCCTGAAGCCATGAGCGAACATTTCTTTGAGTATTTTCACATCAATGAGAATAAAACGATAAGACGAAAACAAGCTATTTGAGAATAATGCACCTGACGTATATTGGAGACACCTGCCCATTGGGATGCAACAATTAAAAGATCGACTTCTTCAACTTCGGTTGGACTGGTATCAAGAAGCTGAGAGGATCATAATTACCTTCGATTAATACGATTATAGGTTTCTTATCAGATGTCCTAAAGAATGAGATCAAAGAACATCAAAAGCTCACCTTTGAAGCAGCCTGCTCTAAGCATTTTGCAGCTTCCGCGAACTGGTCTTTCTGATATAAAGCCTGTCCAAGAATAATCATAGCTTGAAGGTATTCAGGATCCTTTTCTAATGCCAATCTGAAAAAACACAACTTAAGTCACTGGAACAGCCACATCGACAAAGACAGGTCAAAGGAAATGGTTTTCGCAATGAGAAGCAATCATAGCTACATAGTTACCTTAATAGCGGAATTGATTTATCCTTGTGCCCTCCGGATAAGTATTTAGCAGAAAGCTGACAAGAAAAGCTGCTAACGTTAGTAACAAAGATGTGGAAGATTAAATTACTGTTAGAACATAATGATCCATGACATTGACTTACAGCAACCAACTCCTTAGGGGTTAAGTTATGCACTGAGATCAACCGTCCTTTCGAGGATGGATCAGTGAGTTTCCCTTCATTTATATTTGTTAATATAGGATTGCCAGCTTCTTTCTGTACAGAGTCATTTGCTTGTAGGCCCAACTTTGCACTTACAACGGGATGGTTAAGGATTGATTGCTACAAAGCCATTGCGCTTTATAAGATAATCGAAAGGCTACTTACATATTTAATGTTAAAGGGAAGGTAGAGTTGTTGTGAACAGAGATTCAGACCATAAGAATCTAAGAAATAAAATCAGATTATTTTGCTCATATGAGCTGGATTGAACGAGGAGTTCCTCTTAGATAAACTTCTGTCTACCCATAACCAGCACAAAGACCAAATCCCCTAAACATACTAAACTTCTTGAACTAATTACTACACTATTTCAGTAACTTAGAACCAACGTCTAAGAAATGATGTTGAACCTTAAGTCAAAAGCCCGCATCATTCCCCCTGACTCAAAAAGCCACTCTTTAATTGGGTGTTTAGTTTACATGAATACAAGATTAAGTACATCCTCAGAAATTTATTAATATCCCCATTTTCACAAATTAATCATCTTAACAGGTTTGACTAAGATATCAAGTTTTGCCTGAATTCGAGACAGAAAAGTACTGAGCTCCTCTCTTATCTGGTCCAAACAAAGCTTGTCCCAATTGACACCATATCACACAAAGAAGTTAATAAACCATAGATTTCAATCATTAGAACAAACCTGAGCAATGCTGAATGACAAATTGGTAGCCCAGTAGAGTAGACTTCCCTGAGAAGTAATTGTGAAACAAAATGAGAAGAAATTAAACTTTTGAACAGGTAGCAGTTAAAAAATACAGTATTTTCCTAATAGAAAGAATGGAGAGAAAATAGCTGTTCCAGGGGGTAATAGTAAACTGAGAGCAGCAGCTCTTAAACAGAACTCACTCAGATACTAGATTAATAATAAACTCCATGTGACTCTGAAGATGGTGTAGTTTGAATGGCATAGTTTCAAGATTAGTCACCATTAAGGGTTTTAACAAAAGAGTAAGAGTCAAGTAATTTGAACTTTTGCATTTTAAGAGACTTAGTTGAAGGACCTTAAGCTAAAACAGAATCAAAATATAGTCATGGCCACAAAGATAAAGCATACCCAGAGTTCGCAGTATCATACACTAACATGTTCAATTAGAAGATGTCTTTATTAGAACCTCTTTGTACCAACAAACCGGAAACAAGAATATGTGAACTTCAAAAGGCGGTATATTATCAGAGATTAATCTACCTGAGGCATTTGGAATGAAAGGAAATACAGAGCACATGTCAAAAGATTCAGAAATGTCTTGTAAGCCTGCAGAAGAAAAATGAACACCCATCAATTGTTAAGTAGCATAATGAACACTTAAGATGTTCTTCTTTTTCGTCAGAATTTGGTATTTTTACTTAATGCCAGGCAACCAAGTCCCAGTTACTTTTTCGGCCAAAGTTCTTTGAAGTATATATGATCAAATATAGACATCCTATAATCAAACTGCACAACAAAGTAGAAAAAAAAACTCACTTTTGCCAATTCCGTGAATTTATCAACTTTGTGAACTGAGGATGCTGTAAAAGTTATCTGCAGGAAAATGTATATATAATTCAAACAAGCAGGACTGCAGAAAATAACAGGAAGTATAGTTCAAAAGAAATGATTATAGTTGATGAGATGTAGCATAATTGTTACTTAACGTTTCATGATCCAACAAAGAACCAAACAGTACATACCTGTGTGTTTGTGTAATGCAAACCAGCTATTAAAAAGGGGAAAAGTGGACCATAAAGACCATTGGGAATTTCGGTCAAATTCTGAAACCATAAAGCTCCACCCTGAAAGCAATGGAGCAAAGGATTCTATCAAAGTGTAGCAGAAGACATTTTCCAAAAACATTGACTAAATGACAGTAGAAGGGCAGATATACAAGAAAACAATAGTCCTACAATATACAATTCAAAATATGCTTAAAAGTGATCCCAATATACTGGCTGGCGACTTACCGAATCAAATCCAGGATGATGATCAAGTGACATTCTTCTGATGCTAGTTATCCACAAGAAAAAACATGAAATCTGCAGGAAGGAGAACGGGGGAGTAAGCCTACAACTTCTTGCCACTCAAAGAATTATACTTCATGATATCTGTAATTCTGTATACCATATATTTACACTCATTGTTGATGTTACTGTAACAACCCGCCCCGTGGGACCCGCTCACGTGGCCACTCTCTGCCACGTGGCGTCCAGTTGGCGCTGCAGCGCATCAACCCTAACCTCTCTCCTGTGGGCCCTTCTGGCCCACCAGGTAGGTTATTGGTGCGCTTGGCGTTCGACCAACTGGACGCCACGGGTAGGTTAGGGTTGATGCGCTGCAGCGCCAACTGGACGCCACGGGGCGGGTTGTTACAGTTACAAGAGTGGTAATAGCTAAAATACGCACTAATAACACAAAACTAGCCATCTAAGCTCTATAAATATGGTCTCATGATTCACTCATGCTCTCAACAGGGCTGCGAAAAAATAACAGTTTCTAAATTTCTACAGAAATATGAACGGCATTGAACAACATCATATCACGGTCTAGTTCCACAAGAAGATACGAAGCATCACCTGGATGGAGAAATAAGCAGGAACCCACAAAAACGAAGGGCACCCGATATCTTTTCTTTCCTTCCGAAAAAGCTTCAATTGATCAAGAACACTCCTTCCTGAACCTTGTGGAGGCCAGAAATGCGGTACTACAAAAAAACCACTATCAAATTATCAGCATCAAGTGAACAAAAGATTTCACTTTATAATGCTTTAACAACCACCAGTGTTGAAGAAACAAAGGGATAAAAAAAATGCTCACGCTTAGGTAAGAACTGTGAGATCCTTTTAGTTTGCTTCCGTTGCAAAATCAGTATAGGAAGCAAAGCCGTTCTAAATGCCACAGTAGACGTAGCAATAACCACCCACCTGACCAATTCATCTGATTCAAATTAACAAAACTAATAAACTTCGCAAAACTTTTCAAAAGACACAAACTACGAAACTGAAACAAGAATCTTAATTTGTTAATTAAGATGTGAAAGATCGAAACTTTCGATTGAGAGCTAATCATACGATAAAACCCCAAATCAGAAATCAGAGAACTTTGTATTTACCAAGGCAATCCAGTGATGTCATGGTATGAATCAAGCAACGAGATCACAGGTTGAGTCAAGTAATCATAGTTTGACAAATCCTGGCTCAAGTCACCGAACTCTAATCCATAACCATTGCTTCCCAAGCTACCGATTGAATCGCCGAACTCTAAGCCATGACCATTGCTTCCCAAGCTAGCGATTGAATCGTCGAACTCTAAGCCATGATCATTGCTTCCAACGCCAGCGATTGAATCGTCTCTGAATCGAGTTAGCTCAGAATCTAGGTCAGATGGAGTGGAAAAGAAGCGGGATTGGAAAAGAGCGAGCGCGATTGAAGGTTGGGTTGTGGCGGAGACATGGTGAGGAGAGAGAGAGGAGCAAGTGTGGTGAGATCGGCGGAGGTGAGAGAGTAAAACCCTACGAAATGCCATTTCCGGTGAAGAAAACTGTACGGTGTAGCTCTTTGATATGTGGAAAGTAACTCCGTTCACGGTAAAATTTTAATTGACTATTGACCATTTAAGTGTAAATTGTGTTTATCTAGTTAAAATATATGTAATTTAATCATTGGATTTGATTTGTAAATTGAAATCATGTGTTTCAGTAATTAACGATATTAAAATATAATATACATATTCTACCAAAGTGTCAAAAACAAAAATTATGTAGGCAAAGACTCAGAAAATAAATTACTAATTTGAAAAAATTAAAAAATATTTTTTTATCATTACATATACATATTTCACTAGGACAAATTCTACAGGTCAATTGGCTAAATTAAAAAGAAAAGAGTTTACAAAAATTTACATTAGTAAACGTAATTATCTAGTTTACAAAGGAACATAGTAAATTTGTCTTACATTACAGCAAATAATGCTATTTGTATCCTAATTTTATTTTTCTATATCAGTTATAATTGATGTAAATGAAAATTACATTATTTGTATAAATGATTCTAAAAATAGTTATGCAAATATATTGAATCGAATTGATATAAATATTTTATATGTAACTATGTAATTAAAGAGGGAAAAATAGTGATCGCCTATTACAAAAAAAAAAAAGAATATCTAGTGATCGCGGCAAGGTGGTGATGATGTTTGCGGTGGTTGCGGTTGACATGGTGATTGTGAAGGTGAGGACATGGTGGTGGTGACTTCGTGGTTGTGGTGGTGGTGGTGCTGCTGCTGGATGGTAGTGATGAACCTACTAATGAAAAAAGAAAAGAGGGTATAATATTATCTTTCTTTTTCTGTTGCAGATTTCTTAATCCTAATAATAATAATTTATAAGCCCAAATAAAAATTGTTTTCTAAAAAATTTCAAAAAATACTTGGGGTTTTTCCATAATTAACAAAAATGGTTAGCATTTGGAAGAAATGTTGAATTAAAATCTTTTTGCTGCATCGTTTATATCGCCGTTGTATAATTAATAGTATTATATCTCGAATTTAAGGTTAACTATAGAATTCAAAAGACTTTTTCAATTACTGAAAAATAGTAAACTAAATAAAAATGGTACAACAATAATTATTTTTTAAGTAAGAAACAAATCCATCTGAGACTTATTCTCTTGACCAATAACATCAAGAAAAACAGGATCAACGGTGACAAAACTATCCACGTGAACCCTAAAACTATGATCCCACCACAAAACCTTAGCCGCTCCTTCAATAGTAAGCTTAGCCTCAAGTTTCATCTCTCTATTCGCCACGTCAGAAAAGAACTGCCGCGCGTGTTGCGCAAGCTCCATACCGTCCAGACGCGCCGGTAGCCGGAGAAGCTGACAAGATCTCGCCGGTTGCGAGCCAGCTTTGACCTCAGCTGAGCCAAGAACCGTGCCATCGTAGAGGATTGTCATCTTGGTGGAGGAGTAATGGATGGCTGCGATGTTAGGGTTAGTGACGTGTACGGTAAGCATTAGCTCTGCGTCGAGGACAGGGAGGTTTAGTTTCAGTGAGGTAAGGTCTATGGAGATAAGGTGGAATGTTGGATCTTTTGGCTTGGCGCTTAGGAGTGAAGCTGCTGCTGTTGCTGATGCTGCTCCGATTAAGGCTGAGCTCCAGCTCCATTTTACCTTTTGGTCCCTTGACCCCATCTCGAAATTACAGTCTATGCCCTTGCGATTTGAAGAGGAGAAGTTCGATTTTCAATTGTGCCGACCAGAACGAGGAAGCTATCGAGATAGAGAAGAGTTACAGACAAAACAAAACTACTCACAAAAGTGTCAAAAATACCAAAATGACCTACGATTCTGTACTTGTTGTCGTAAACGTGACAGAGGTGTTTCAGTCATTTGTTCAACTAGTGGGTGTTATTTTTAGTGGTGTTTGTAGGGCCCACTAAAAAATCACGGACCAAGGGTTATGTATGAATTGCAGTTGTAGGCTAATAGGTATTGGTTTTGGACATTTTGTTTAGATTAACAAGTTTACATATAATTTGCACCCCAAAAAAAGTATAATTCTGATATCAGATGACATATTGGAAAGAAACAACCCGAGTGCATCGAAATACACTATCCCAAAAACTCTCATTTAAACATATCACTGTCAAATTCAGCTAGTAGTCTAAATAATTTTGGATGATATTTAATATTTTAGTTAGCGTAGGTAATTTATAGAGAAATTCCTTAAAATAACACTAAAACAAGTTTTATTAACAATAATAACACATGTCTCTTTAACTTTCAAAATAGCACTATTTGATTTACTATGAAGTTTTTGTTCTAAAAATATTATCACTAATTTATTTTTTTAATAATACCACAATTTTTATATAAAATCTATTCAACCAAAATAAATTTAAAATATTATATTTGGGTTCTCTATTTCCAATTTAATTATAAATTTCAACCATTTAAAAGAAATTTTGATTCATTTTAATATTAGTTTGGTATTATATTTGGGTTCTCTATTTCCAATTTAGGCTATATATTTTCACCATTTAAAAGAGATTTTTTTTATTTTAATATTAGTTTGTAGTATTATATTTGGGTTCTCTATTTCTAATTTAGGGTATATATATCCATTATTTTAAAAAAGAATTTGATTCAATTTAATATTAGATTAGTGTTTGCTCTCATTTTTATTTTCTATCTTATATTTTAATTAAGTTTAATTAAAGTTTATAGTGCTATTTTTGAAATTTTAGAAATGTTGTGTTAATTTTGGAAGAAAAACTTTTTTTGGTGCTATTTTTGTCAATTGCCCTAATTTATATGTGTATAATTCTAATTACTTCTATGATCGCCTTTGTTATGTGCTCATGAAATTGCAAGTCAGGTGGTCTTAAATTCTAATCCTTGATGAAGTATGAATAAGATGGCCCAAAAAATTTTAACCATGCATTATTGAAAGCAGTTGAAAATTAGGCACTCATAGGTGATGATTGTAATTTAAAAGCATAGATGAAACAAAAACCAAATGAAAAAAAAAAGCGACTCCACATAGAACTAAAAGGAATAACGAAACCAAGTTATGAATGAATCAAGTCCCAGGGAGAAACCATCGAGCATCCTTGAGAATCAAGTTGTCTAGTCGAGGGAAGCAAGTGTTGTTTGACGGTCTTGGTTGCAACATTGAACACACAAATGTCCAGATCCAAAGGGACCCGGAGACGGGAACGGTCATGATGGGTGAAATAGATAGAGTTTGGTTGGAAACCAATGGTATGGTTAGCAGACACGGTAGTACCCAAGTCGACAAGCAGGGCCTCATCACTAAGAGAATCTAACTCACCAAGATAGGGCCCAAAATAATTATGATTATGAACCTTCTTGAAGAGGCAGAAGCTCCTATGGTTATTTGCAGAACTTTGTTTTTAGTTTAACAGATAGTGATTAACAAATAACTAAAAGAACGATCATTTTATTGGAAGTATTAATAATATAAATTACCGTTACATGAAAAACAATATCTAAGGATTGAAAAAATGTGATTAAAAAATGCCTAACCTGAAACTCAAACCAGAAAACATTCAGTTTATATATAAGTTTGTACATTTGAAGATTTTTAGAATTATGTTTTCCTTTTATATCACCCAAGTACATGCATATAATCCTAAATGGTATTCCAACATGTTTAACTTTAACCTATAAATATTTACAATAAAGATCTATTTGATATCATTCTTTTGGCACCTTAAAAATGAGACAAAAATAATCTCATAATTAATGATGTACAAGAAAAAAAGAATGATACAAAGTGATAAAGTCTTAAAAAAAGAATAATAATGAACTAAACACTGGTAATTTGTAAGAAATCTTAGTCTTTTGAAGAAAAATAGATAACAAAGGGCCAAAAAAATCCATGCTGTTATAAACAGAGAAAGAGATAGAAGAAATGAGTGTATTATTCCATTGAGATAAAGGGTTCTTTATATAGGAGTACAAGGAAAGGGTAAAACCCTAGAAACATCTAGAT
>Ga0041059_1002969_pt1 | contig 12080 bp, 9 predicted proteins | sample AraColnosormetaG_FD_56232 | JGI IMG/M metagenome (GOLD analysis project Ga0041059, IMG submission 56232) | Arabidopsis roots microbial communities from North Carolina, USA - Col MF nosort | ecosystem: Host-associated > Plants > Roots > Unclassified | place: USA: North Carolina | collected 2013-09-02 | reverse complement strand
TTTGTAAACTTATCGCGATATCATAGTTTTTAGCACGTTAAACAAATAGTTATATACTTATCATCAATATATTACAATTATTTTTATTCAATGGCATTTTTGTAATTAATTTAAAAGAAAAGGATATTTTTGGTTTAATATTATTTCTCCTTCATACTTACCTAAATAACTAATAGTTATGCATAAATTCTTAATTTCTTCATCTTCTATGCATAGATATTAATATACCCCTTTTCACTTCACCATGTTTATATTTATATGTCACATATTCATTTGTAATATGATAGCTGTCACAACTTGGTAATGAAAGCAACTAATTTATAAGTTTTTAACTCTTTCATGGTTATAAACATTCATATATTGTTTGATTTCAATTAAATGACATCACAATTATCAAAAGAATTTGGTAGAAATGCCTAAGACTATTTATGTTTTCAGTTGTAAGAAACATGCATGAAGTAATAATACACTGATTGTAGCAAAAAAAAAACATGAAGTAATACTATTTTCGGTGTAAATACATAACTTGATACGTACTATATCAGAATCAAATTTAGTTACAAAATTTAAATACGATAACCTATTTCATTTTTGCTATAGTATATATCTGATTTGTGGAATTAAAAATATTTTTTCATGTAGTTTAATCATAGAAGCGAGATGAAATTTTTTAGAAAAAATATATGTGATTCGTATTATATATATGGTTTTAGTTTGAATAATAAACTATTTTCTTAAAAGTTTTAGTTATAAAAGTTTTATAACACGGTAACTTTAGTTTCTATTTGTTTGTATCAATATTTTAAGATAAATATTAATTAATTATATGATATAGTACACATAATATAATCCTAAATCATAATTTATTCTTATGATAACTCTTTATGAATTATTAATATGCCATATGTCATTTCGTTATAAAGAGTTTCAGGATTAAGTAAAAATAATTAATTAATGAAATTAGATATACATTTGGTTGCATATTTTATAACATATTATCAATAGATATAGTGACATAGTATCTAGTACTACCATTTTCTACCAAACATAATTTGATTTATATGCAGAGGAAAAAGTTGTTGTATTCATGAAAAATCCATCAAAATGTGGAAATAATAATCACAGCTGTTGGTGATAAGATTCTTGAAATCTACCATACACAATTATAGAAAATAATATAAATTTTAAATGGAAATGTAAAATCTCTGTAGTAAAACTTATGAAACTGAGTTTATAAAGTCCAAAGGGTGAATCTGAAAAATCTCACTCTCCCTCTATAACCAAAATTTTTCGATTTACAGATTAAAAAAAAAAACTCAAATTATCTGTTTAACCAATAAATAGGTTAACCAAAGAGGCAAGAGAAACAAATGGCGGAGAAAGCGAAGAAGAAGAAAAATGGAGGAGGAGGAAATCAGAGAATAGCGTTTTACAAGCTTTTCACGTTTGCAGATCGGTACGACATCGTTTTAATGGTCATCGGGACCCTCTCCGCCATGGCCAACGGCTTAACTCAGCCGTTTATGTCAATACTCATGGGGCAGCTCATTAACGTTTTTGGTTTCTCTGATCATGATCACGTGTTTAAAGAAGTCTCCAAGGTTAGGACTTCAAATTAGTTTTTACTGTTGGTAAAATGTTACGATTCTTGTTAGTTGTTAATCACTGATATCATTTTAACTGAAATTAGAGGCTTAAAGCAGCTCCATCGTTAAAAACGATGAGAATTTTTCCAAAAAAACAAAAATATTATAATTTCTTCTTAATTGTATTTTAATAGTTTAATCAATGGTTACATGACATGTGTCATTCAATGGTTAATTTAAGAAAGGGTCTCTTTCTCTTCAATTATTACTTTTTATTAATAGAATTTGGTGAGATACATTCCTCCATCCCACCAATGGAGGTGTCCTACACCTAATTACTGTTGGTTTGTGTAGTATATGCGAAATCACTAATATATTTATATGTTTTAGTTTAAATGTAAATCATCAGGTTCACCAAAATTTGTCTTCTATATTATTGTTCTTTTAAATTTGTAAAACGTAATAGTAAAATTTTCTTTTTGTTAATTCATCTTTAAATTGTTTTCCATTTGTTTGATTTATATATTTACTTATACTCATTAGTCAGTGCATGCATGAAACAAATGTTACGGTTTATATCGATTTAATTCTTAATTAATTTCAGGTTGCTGTGAAGTTTCTTTATCTTGCAGCCTACGCCGGTGTTGTGTCCTTCCTGCGTAAGCCACAAACTATGTTTTTCTTCTCTTTTCATCCTTAGCCTAGCTAACTTGTTTACAAAGAACTTATTCGTTTCTCCGCAGAGGTCTCATGCTGGATGGTAACTGGGGAGCGTCAATCCACTAGAATCCGCCGTCTATACCTAAAAACAATTTTAAGACAAGACATTGGATTTTTCGATACTGAGACAAATACCGGTGAAGTCATCGGAAGAATGTCAGGAGACACCATTCTTATTCAAGATTCCATGGGAGAAAAGGTTTTAATGAATTCTACACTATCGGATCTTTCTTGCAGCGCAAGTTGCTTAAACTTTTCTTATTTTAATTAACGGCTTTGATTTCCTTAGGTTGGGAAATTCACACAGCTCGTTTCGTCATTCGTTGGTGGATTCACGGTTGCTTTTATAGTTGGAATGAAACTCACATTGGCTCTTCTTCCGTGCGTTCCTCTGATCGTGGGCACAGGTGGAGCAATGACCTATATCATGTCAAAAAAGGCTCAACGTGTTCAACTGGCTTACACAGAAGCTGGAAACGTAGTACAACAAGCCGTTGGGTCAATTAGAACAGTTAGTTCCGCGGTCTTTTAGAACTACATAGATTCATGTTACATTTCAATATTTTGATGTTCTTTTTCTTATTTAGGTTGTGGCTTTCACTGGGGAGAAACAATCAATGGGAAAATATGAGAAGAAGCTTGAGATAGCCTACAAATCTATGGTTAAACAAGGGCTATACTCCGGTCTAGGCATTGGGATAATGATGGTTGTGGTATATTGTACTTATGGTTTTGCGATTTGGTACGGTGCTAGGCAGATAATAGAGAAAGGATATACTGGAGGTCAAGTCATGAACGTGATTACGTCAATCTTGACTGGAGGAATGTGAGTAAAACGATTACTTGTCCTTGAAGAAATCTTGTGATACTGATAGCCCTAATTTTTTACACATGCAATTCACTTCGTAGGGCGTTGGGGCAGACATTGCCTTCTCTTAACTCTTTTGCGGCCGGAACAGCTGCAGCTTACAAAATGTTTGAGACTATCAAAAGAAAACCAAAGATCGATGCTTATGACATGAGTGGTGAGGTTTTAGAAGAAATTAAAGGTGACATTGAGCTAAGAGACGTGTACTTTCGATATCCGGCTAGACCTGACGTGCAGATATTTGTTGGATTTTCGTTGACTGTACCGAATGGCATGACCGTGGCTTTGGTGGGACAGAGCGGTAGCGGAAAATCAACTGTGATCAGTTTAATTGAGAGGTTCTACGATCCGGAATCAGGAGAAGTTTTAATAGATGGAATTGACTTAAAGAAATTTCAAGTGAAATGGATCAGAAGTAAGATTGGTCTCGTAAGCCAAGAACCTATACTATTTGCTACCACAATTAGGGAGAACATTGTTTACGGCAAAAAAGATGCGTCCGACCAAGAAATTAGAACCGCACTTAAGCTCGCCAACGCTAGTAACTTCATCGACAAACTTCCGCAGGTAGTCAAACTTTAGTTATAACCAAGTTGGTCGGTAAAACAAGCTTAGTATTCTTAATTCTTGTTCTTTTTTTGTCCAGGGTTTGGAAACGATGGTAGGAGAGCATGGGACGCAATTATCCGGTGGGCAAAAGCAGAGGATTGCGATTGCGAGGGCGATTTTGAAAAACCCAAAAATATTGCTTCTTGATGAAGCTACAAGCGCTTTGGACGCAGAATCTGAACGCATTGTTCAAGATGCTCTTGTAAAGCTAATGTTGAGCAGGACCACTGTAGTGGTGGCTCACCGACTTACCACCATTAGAACCGCTGATATGATCGCTGTTGTGCAGCAGGGAAAAGTCATTGAGAAAGGTTAGGGCTTTGAGTAATACCTTAACCACAAGTAATCAATGTTTTTTCCTGTATATATGAACAAAAGTTTTTTTATCAGGAACTCATGATGAGATGATTAAAGATCCCGAAGGAACATATTCACAGCTAGTTCGTCTACAAGAAGGATCTAAGAAAGAAGAAGCAATAGACAAGGAACCAGAAAAGTGTGAAATGAGTTTGGAAATCGAAAGTTCGGATAGCCAAAATGGAATCCATTCCGGCACTCTCACATCACCATCTGGTTTACCGGGAGTGATTAGCTTGGACCAGACGGAAGAGTTCCACGAGAATATATCTTCCACCAAAACTCAAACGGTTAAGAAAGGCAAGGAAGTATCATTAAGAAGGCTTGCTCACCTTAACAAACCGGAGATTTCGGTTTTGTTGCTCGGTTCATTGGCTGCAGTGATTCACGGTATTGTGTTCCCTGTTCAAGGTTTGCTTTTGTCTCGCACAATCAGGATATTCTTTGAGCCTTCAAATAAACTAAAGAATGATTCTCTTTTCTGGGCTCTCATTTTTGTCGCCCTTGGCTTAACCGACCTGATTGTGATTCCGTTACAAAACTACTTATTCGCTATCGCTGGAGCAAAACTAATCAAACGTATCAGATCGTTGTCGTTTGATAGAGTCTTGCACCAAGATATAAGTTGGTTCGACGATACTAAAAATTCTAGGTAATGTAATCAACCTTTTTCTTTTAGGGTAACAAGAAGTTATGGGCTTCATAATATTGTGTTTTTTTTTGTTGTCTAGCGGTGTGATTGGAGCGAGGTTGTCCACGGATGCTTCTACAGTGAAGAGTATAGTAGGAGATGTGTTAGGGTTGATCATGCAAAATATGGCGACTATAATTGGAGCATTTATTATAGCGTTTACGGCTAATTGGTTATTAGCTTTAATGGCCCTTTTGGTGGCACCAGTAATGTTTTTTCAAGGATACTACCAGATCAAGTTTATAACGGGTTTTGGAGCAAAAGCAAGAGTTAGTAGTTAGTATTCAACAACCTTGGTTAAACTCTGGTTCTATATAGTCTAACATGATTTCTTACTTCGATTTAGGGAAAATATGAAGAGGCTAGCCAGGTTGCGAGTGACGCGGTGAGCAGCATAAGAACAGTTGCATCGTTCTGCGCAGAGGATAAAGTGATGGATTTATACCAAGAGAAATGTGACGAACCAAAGCAACAAGGCTTCAAATTAGGACTGGTGAGTGGTTTGTGCTATGGTGGCTCATACTTGGCTCTCTATGTCATCGAGTCCGTATGCTTTCTCGGCGGTTCCTGGTTGATTCAGAACAGGAGGGCAACGTTCGGAGAATTCTTTCAGGTATAAAAGAGTAGAATCAGGTTCGATTATGATCCGGTTTGGTTCGGGTTTGTGATGTTTGAGTGTTTTTTTTAACATTTCAGGTTTTCTTCGCGTTAACTTTGACAGCCGTAGGAGTGACTCAAACTAGTACTATGGCACCTGACATAAACAAAGCAAAAGACTCTGCTGCTTCGATATTCGATATCCTCGATAGTAAACCGAAAATCGATTCGAGTTCCGAGAAAGGGACAATATTACCAATCGTCCACGGCGATATCGAGTTGCAACATGTTAGTTTCCGGTATCCTATGCGACCGGATATACAGATTTTTAGTGACTTGTGCTTAACTATCTCATCTGGACAGGTAACAAACATGTAAATAAAAGAAAGAATACAAAGCCGAGGTTTTCCGGTTTAATGTAATTAAATGGTTAACGATTTTGGTTTTTTTCAGACCGTTGCATTGGTTGGAGAAAGCGGGAGCGGTAAATCGACGGTGATAAGCTTACTAGAGAGATTCTACGATCCGGATTCAGGCAAGATTCTTTTAGATCAAGTTGAAATTCAATCGTTAAAATTGAGTTGGTTAAGGGAACAAATGGGTTTGGTTAGTCAAGAACCGGTTCTGTTCAATGAGACAATAGGATCAAACATAGCATATGGTAAAATCGGAGGAGCCACAGAGGAAGAGATTATAACCGCGGCAAAAGCGGCTAATGTGCATAACTTCATCAGCTCATTGCCTCAAGGCTACGAAACGTCCGTTGGTGAACGTGGAGTACAATTATCCGGTGGTCAAAAACAGAGGATCGCGATCGCTCGGGCTATTCTCAAGGATCCTAAAATTTTGTTGCTTGATGAAGCGACAAGCGCGTTGGATGCAGAGTCTGAGCGGGTGGTGCAAGATGCGCTTGATCAGGTGATGGTGAACAGGACCACGGTTGTGGTGGCTCACCTGCTCACTACCATTAAGGACGCTGATATGATCGCGGTTGTGAAGAACGGTGTGATCGCGGAGAGTGGGAGACATGAAACGTTAATGGAGATTTCAGGTGGTGCTTATGCATCGCTTGTAGCTTTTAATATGAGTGCAAACTGAGTTAAACTGTTTTTGTTGTCAATGATTTACAATATGCTATTACTTAACTTTGTAATCATAGAGACTAAAATTCTAGTGCTATAAAAAAAAGTTCAAAACGTTCCAAATGTTTTGGGTCGCTGTAGTCTTTATTACATAGATTGATGAAACGATTAGTAAAGAAAAGAGTAATACATGAACAAACCTAAAGGATTTTTCTACCAATTTCATTGGAAGTGTATTCTTAAAACATTATAATAGTATAATTATGTATATTGTAGTGAGACACAAAATATAAATGATAAAGGGTTCTAGTAGAAATCCAATCAAATAATCCAAACCACACAATTACATCTTAATAAACAAATCGGATAAGAATTTAAATTACAAAACAAAGAAAAAGAAGAAAAGAAAACAGTATGATTTCTTAGAATTATTTTCGAACGCCGTATATAGCAGCAATGTAGAGAAGTTGTGTTGCCGAAAGTATAATTAGAAATGCCTCCATTGTCCTCTGCCGAGAAATACAAAACGAATTCAATTAATTAAAGTTTGTAAAAAATAACTTATTTGGTTTTATTTTTAATTTAAATATTCATTGTATGTTTTTATCAATTTTTATGGTAACAAACTTTTACAATAAAATAGTACCATAAGAGGTTTACTCACCAGACGAGCATTTCTCATCCCAAGTTCAATTTCCTTGCAACCAAATCTACACAAGAACATTCAAGAAATGAAGGTTAATAACCACTAGATTGCTATGCTAAATTTGGTGTGAAAATTATATACGAATTTGATGAAATAATTAAAATGATTGAGTATTAAGTCAAAAGTGCTGTTTTAAAGTCTATACCCCATGGCTAAAAGTGTTAGCGACCAAGCAATAGTGGCGGCAGAGACAGCTGCCGGGAGACTAGTCGTTGTCCATGATTGGAGATGACTGATGCCGGAGATAACCGAGGCAGCTCCAGCAACTCCAGCAATTAAAGCAAACATAATGAAGAATCCGGTGGCCGCATTACCCATTGGAAAATGTATCGGCGAGAAATGAGCCGGAAGACTATAATCCGCACCTTGAATTTTATTATTGCAAGAAGGTAAAAATATTGAAATTTGGTTTATCATAATTATTCGGCTATATGGATGATTAAATAAAAAAAAAAGTTCGTTGGCAAAACAAATGGCTTGTAATAAATTCCTTTAGAAAAATTACTATTATATACAACATATGCTAATTAGAAAAATTACTATTATATTTATGAGTTTACAAAACTTTTGCTTCGTAAAGCACTCAATCACTGACGTATCATGCAAATTTAAAACGAGTTTAAAATTACTTGCATAAATACTGTTTTGCTTGTTATCAGACACTGAATTGGTGAAATAACTAAATAGAGTTCATATTAGCCGATACTAATTAAATCGATCAAGAACTTAATACCAATAGACAGGAAATTAAAAACTAGAGAACAATGGACCATGCATTAACAAAAAAAAAATCATATACCAATAAGGAAACCATGGTTGATAGCTTTGTTCATGGACCATGCGCCAATTCCAAGAACAATGGCATACATACAAAAGTTCAGGACTAAAAGAAAAGAGGCCACCGGTTTCATCTGATGTTCCACCATTTTTTCTTGGGTGTGAAATGACTTGATTAAGAGCTTATGTTTTTTTTCTTGTTAAAGCTTAAGAGCTTAGGGTTTATATAGGTTCAAGAGAGGTTAGAGTAATGGTGCTTTTCTTGGTTAAGGCTGTTTGGTTTTTCTTGATAAGGTCATTTTATTTTTTTTGTTTCCGCAGTTGTAAAGCTGAGTTGCTGTGGTTAACTTTTTCTGTCTCCATAGAATCCATATTTTGCTTCATTCATAGGGAACAATTAAATATTTGAAAAGTAATTAATATTAATTTAATAAAAACCGTTGGAAACTTCAAGATTCTTTGGTTCACTTAGTTTCTTTCGCATTTTTCTTGTTTTATATTGCTTTTAGATTTTCTTTTCTTTTGATACACGAATAAATATTCTATTCAGAAGTGTAAAATTTCAGAGACATTTTACAGATATCAAGACAAGTAAAAAAATAGAAAAAGAAACGTGTATAAGTAGTTGTTAGAGGAAAACAATGATGGATGTACCTTGTGGAGCAAGTCATATGATCCTAAGTTCTGTTAACCCGTCAGACACCTCTACACCTGGTAATTAAGGCTTCTTGATTTGAATTGAAACAGTTAGTGCAGGTGATAAATGACAACTTGGTGCAAGCATTATTGGTGTCTTTTGCTTCCTCAGGCAATTGAACTTCAGTCAATTGCTCAAAACCTGAGAAGGAAACCTCGTCAATATTATCGAGTTTGAAAATTATTGGTGAGATGCATAATTTCCTTAAAAATATGACATCTAATTTGACCGAGTGGTTTCCCAAGCATATAAGTTATGGACCATTTTGCTAGCCGTAGATTTATTAAATCTCCATAGTATTTTTGAAGTAATTTTTGTGGATGAGTTAAATAGTTTTCCGACACAAATGATACCCGACCCGATTAGAAATATTGTTCATAAAATTTGATTGGATCGGATTTTATTTAAACCGACTCTTCCACTGTTTTTTTGCCTAAAAGACGGATACAAATATTAACAAAAATGGATCATGTCCACTAATTATGTTTCTATATTTAATAAGAAAGATATTTAATAAATTTGGTTCTGATTTAAATTTATAATTCTTCTTTCCTCCTTGTTTGATTTTTTTTTTTACTTGTTTTAAATAATCATATAATAATTAAAGGTTAAAAAAATCTCAAAAAAATCTTCAATTTGGGCTTATTATAAAAGTCGAATCACGCAGCATATATATAACAAGATAACAAAAGAGTTTATGAGTGTGTCTTTTGATTTTCCTGCGATAAAAGAGTTTACTAGCAAACAAGACCTGAAAGTTTGACAAAACAAAATATGTTTCTTGGAAAGCAACCATCTAAATTCTGAAAAAGCAAAAGAATATTACTTTCTCATAGGATTAATATTTATTATCCGTAACAATACTTTTTGAATTTATGCATAATATTTTTAACTAGAGCAGGATGGTAGTCGTAGTTTTGATAATATCATACGTGTGTTTTTGGATTGCTGTAGCTAAAAGAGAGAAGAAATTGCTTGGAAGAAAAGGGATTGGAGTTAATATAATTATCTTCGTGGATTGTGGTCCATTCTCCTCCACTCACACTTTAATCATATGATGAAACATCTTTGATAAATTTCCAAATACAAACATAATTAAAATCCTATAGTATGATATATGCTTCTCCGGGAAAGTCAAAATGTTCTATTGAATGTGTTAGGCTTACTGTTTACATAAAACATAAAACTTTGGCTACTTATTCCATCATTTATGCTTCGTCTTTATCTTCGTCTTCATCTTCGTCTTCATCTTCTTCTTCTGTAGGCTTGTTAACTGTTCCAATGGAAGCGTGTTGAAGAAGGTACCCCTTTTTTTCTTACTCTGTTTCTTGTTTCTTGTGTTACAGGCTACAATTTTGCGTAGTATACAAGAAGTAGAACTGATACAAATATTCTGGACATGACTCTAAAAGACAGATTTTAAAAGTTCAACAATCAAATTATAGAAACTCCATTACTCATTTTGATATCACATAGGAAAGTAACAACAGAATATGGTTTATTCACTCTTGGGTCTTGGCCTTAATATGTTACATAGTTGCAGCTTCGTCTCTATATGCATAATCAGATTGGAAGCAAAATTGAAAATTATGCGATATCATTTCTTACATAGCTACAAAGCCATATAGCCAGAGCCGTCCCTAGGGATTTGGTTGCCACAAGCAAAAATATTTTATGGACCAACTAATTATCCCTCTACATTACCATGTTCAGAGAATCTTATACCAAATCCTTTTAATATGAAGTATCTGTTAGATGAAAGTTGTATATCAACATGACCGTAGTTGACTTCAGCTATAGAGGAGAATCCAGAGCCAAAAGAGTTTCAAACAACAGATTTCATCCAATCTCAGACAACAAATTTTTGAGAACAATTTTATTGACACTTTGTCCCTTAAATTTATTTACAAAATTCTTGTGAAGATGTGAGCTCATAATTCTCCACACCGTAGTTGAGGTGATCCTTGCTCGAGTTAGGAAAGGATTTATGGAGAAATAATCCTCAAACTGTAAGAAACAAGAAAATAAGTATAATGTGAGGATTCAGAAATTAAATTGTAATAGTAATGACATAAGCTCAAAACAAATGTGCAAGCTAAGAAAGAAACAGAGTACTTGAAAACAAATAAATGAATTCCATCTGCCAATTTTGAGAAATCTTCATTTTGTTAAAACCATTTGCGTGAATTCCATCAGTTTTTTTGTATCCACAACACGACTTGCATTTGAAACAATTGTGACGCTTTGTGTTAAAGATTATTCGGAACTAGACTAAGTTGGTTTATGGACTTTGAAAGATGCCTAAAAACTTTGCAGGTGTGGCTACAAAGCAAGTCAGTCGTTCGTTGTCTCTCCATAAACAAAAGAGAACTATTATACATCAAAAACTTAATTCAGGTCCACTTTAAAACTTTGTGCCTGACAGAAATTAAAGGAATCGTGATAGTAATGAAATAAGCTTATCACAAACGTGCAACCACAGAAAAGAAACAAAACATTTTAAAACATTCACATGAACATCAACATCTTCATCTGCCATTTGAGAAAATTATGTTCATTCAGCTTATTGTAATTAAAAACCAATGGCTTGAATTCCATCATGACTTGTTTTTGAAATAATACTAACAATCTAATTATCCCACAATTTATATAATATCAAAGTCTTTAACCAAACAGTGAACAACATTGATGGCTGTGAAATTGATCAACTGAATAAAAAGTCTATAACCAGATAATCAGAAATTCAAAAGTAACTTCGCACTCTTCAAAGTGTTCAGTCACATTGCCTATACCATCATCGTCACTATCCCCACGCTCTTCACTCTGATTACTCTCATTGCTTATATTACTGTCTTCGCACTCTTGAAAATGATCAGTCTCCCTGCCTATATCACTATTCTTATCCTCGCTCTTCGCTCTGATCAGTCTAATGGCATCCATCATTGTCTTCATCGGCCTCACAAACATGCTGCATAGTGTTTGGATTACCATGTCGGTTCTTCGATGATGACAGTCCTCTAAGTGTCGTATACCCCATCCGTTTAATATTACTCATATGAAGTGGTGTAGCTGCAAAAGAATCCAGTCGTCAATCATACAAAAAGAATGAGAGATGAATAGTCATTATGTTTAATTAATGCTTAATGCTTACCCGCATGCGCTTCTTGCTTCTCTCAGTCTCTACATTGTTATCTCCAGAGTCTTCACTATTTTCAATCTCATTAACAAGTCCTTGAACATGTGTATAATACCCCATATTGCCTTCTTCGGCTTGAGAAACATGTGGAAGAGTACTGTTTGGATTACCAAGTCGGTTCTCTGCTGATGAACCGGTCTCTAAGAGTCGTATACCCCATTCTTTTAAAACGACCGTAGATCTCCAATCTCCAC
>Ga0041059_1002968_pt1 | contig 12081 bp, 4 predicted proteins | sample AraColnosormetaG_FD_56232 | JGI IMG/M metagenome (GOLD analysis project Ga0041059, IMG submission 56232) | Arabidopsis roots microbial communities from North Carolina, USA - Col MF nosort | ecosystem: Host-associated > Plants > Roots > Unclassified | place: USA: North Carolina | collected 2013-09-02 | reverse complement strand
ATATTTTTTTATAATTAAAAATCAATAATATTTAATTATTTATCTTGAAATTTGATATTCATCAATAATATCTAATTAATATTGCAAAAAAATCTAGAAATCCATCTTTTAAAAACACTTTTTTGTATAAAAAAAAATAAAAAAATAAAACCCTTTTTGTAAAAAATTCAATTAAGAAAAAATAAAAGGAGTATATGTTTTATCTTCTCTTTTTACTTTAACAAAATACCTTGTTTTTTTGTTGTTTTCAAGTTATATATTTTGTAATCTTGTCGCAGGTCTGAGTTGTTTTTTGCACTCAGAAAAGAAACTTGTACTAAAACCTAGGAGAGGAGGAGCTGGCACCACCGCCTAACTCGCCATTGACACAACACCAAAAACTCTTCTTTACTTTTTGTTATTCTACACACATCGATAAAGATTAAGAACATAATTAATAGAATTCCATAAATAATTAGATGCACTAACTTTTCAACATCAATTCAACGGTTTAAATTCGTGAAAAAGCGTTTTTATTTTATTTTAATGGTTACAACTTTGTAGTTTTTACCCTAAATCTCTCTCTGATTACTGATACTCTGTCTCAATCTCTTCTTTCTTCTAATCCTTTATTTCTTGTAAGCTACTTCTCCTGAATTTCGTATTTGATCCGTTTAATCCAAGTTTCGATTTTATATAACAACCACATAGACAGAGAGAGAGAGAGAGAGAAACAGAGTAATGGCGAACAGAGATGTGGAGAGAGTAGGGAAGAAAAACAGAGGAGCTAATAACAATTATTTCTACGAGGAGTCTTCTGGTGAAACTCATTGGACTTCATGGCTGATTCCGGCGATTGTAGTGGCAAATCTCGCTGTCTTTATCGCTGTTATGTTCGTTAATGATTGTCCTAAGAAAATCACCGGACCTAACAAAGAGTGTGTTGCTAGATTCCTCGGAAGATTCTCGTTTCAACCACTTAAAGAGAATCCTCTCTTTGGTCCTTCTTCTTCAACGTAAGTATTACTTTAAAGTTGGAGATTCATGTTTCATCTTCTGGGTATCTCCAAAGTCTCAAACTTTTTGGGAGTCCAATTCGCAATTGAATTTGATCACTATTGTCTGTTCTTATGGAAATTGAGCTCAAAGTTTTCATTTTTCTGCAGTAATTAAGATTACCCAATTAGTGCCTTACTGATAACGTCAATGAATTTGTAGTTGAAGCTCGAGATTCTAGAATTTGTTAATCTAAGTTACTGGCAAACAAGTTTGATCTTTTGGGTACCTAAAACGTCTCAATTTTTTTTGTTTTCAACAAACTGAAAAAGTCTCAATTTTTGTGTTTTCAACTTGGCAATTGAATTTGATCTTTATTGTCTGTTAGTGGCTTGGAACATGAGCTCAAACTTGTAGGGTTTCTCAAAGTTTTTATTTTTCTCCTGGAATTATGTATTTAGCTTGGTTTGGAATTATGATTTGTAAATTTCATTGGCAATTATTGTAGTGATGGTGTTTGTGATTGATTTGGTTTTACTCGGATATGTACTTGTATCAGATTGGAGAAAATGGGAGCATTGGAATGGAGGAAAGTAGTACATGAACATCAAGGATGGAGACTTCTCTCTTGTATGTGGCTTCACGCTGGTATCATTCATCTTCTTACAAACATGTTGAGTTTGATCTTCATTGGTATCCGCCTTGAGCAGCAATTTGGCTTCAGTAAGTCTTACCTTTACGTGTACAAGAATTATTGTTCAGTCAAGTTTTAGACTCTCTTTGTTTAATCGCCAAGTGAAACATTTGATCTTTATCGCGGGAATGTTACTGTGCAGTAAGAGTCGGGTTGATATACTTAATATCGGGTCTCGGTGGAAGCATACTTTCGTCGCTTTTCCTTCAAGAAAGTATCTCTGTTGGTGCTTCGGGTGCTCTCTTTGGACTTCTTGGAGCAATGTTATCTGAACTTCTTACCAATTGGACTATCTATGCCAACAAGGTACTTATGCCCTTTTCGCTATACGCGCCTTAACCGGAACTTAGGATTAACGGCTTCTTTTGGCAGGCGGCTGCTCTGATCACACTTCTGTTCATCATCGCAATCAACTTAGCATTAGGCATGCTTCCTCGGGTTGACAACTTTGCACACATTGGAGGGTTTTTAACCGGATTCTGCCTCGGGTTTGTCCTCCTTGTCCGACCTCAGTACGGTTGGGAAGCTTCCCGCACCAACACTTCGCGAACCAAACGAAAGTATAGCATGTACCAGTACGTGCTGTTTGTAGTTTCAGTGGTGCTACTTGTGGTTGGGCTAACGGTTGCATTAGTGATGCTTTTCAAAGGAGAGAATGGGAACAAACATTGCAAATGGTGTCATTACCTTAGCTGTTTCCCAACTTCTAAATGGACCTGCTAATCATCATCATCATCATCATAATCATATAGTAAAAGCTTTTATATGTGTTCTTGTTAACATTTAATCTCTTTGATCTCTCTAGCCTTTGATTATTTATATATGTGTACATTACCAAATTCGTCTTGTGTAAAAGGGGATAGAAATAAAAGAGTGTATTATTTTTACATTTGAACACCATATTTCTCAAACTGTCTTTAAGTACATAAATAGTAAACAATTTTATTAATGTAAAACATAAGCTGTAATTGGAAATAAATTCCTTTAATTTGGTTATAGTACACACTTTATAGTATCCATCTTAGGTCTTGTAGATTATTATTCTTCCTTTGCTTCAAATTCTTCTTTCTCTAGATCTCTTTCTTCTTGAGTTTAACATGATAGCCATTTGGAAATTGCAATCCAGGAGTTCGAAGTATATTTCCTCCACTAGTTTCTTCCCATCTGATGAAATCCAAGAAACAAAATTACAAAATCAAGAACCATTAGTTGTCTTAACTTAACAGATGAAAAAGGAGTAGTTTCAAACTGTATTTTGTGACTGAGCTATGAAGGAAAACTGCAGTTTGAAGTTTGAACTTTGCTGAAGTCAGCTCCGATACACAACCGCATTCCATCACCAAACGCCATGAAATTCCATCACCACACGCCATCAATACAATATATAATACCAAGATATGCAATCATGCATACATCAGCTTCATGCAATATATGCATAATTTTTAGGAGATTTCAGATGTCACAAGATCGAATTGAACATATATTTTCAACAGTGTGAAATACAGTTATACGGTTAGGGTCTGATTTTTGTTTTTGGTACCACGTGGGTTTTACAAGTTTTTATGATATTACAAATAAATTAATAATGCATCACACTTCATTTATTGTGAATGGGTGACTTTTAAGAAAACAATGACCAAACACCACCCAATAACCTTCCTGCACTGTGTCATTTAGGCCTTAATGGTGCAGTGGATAAGGATAAAGTACGGGACATAGACAATGCCTTTAATCATCCACCATTCACAAATGATAATACCTTGTATACATGCGATGTAACTTCAAATATAGGGATGATTGTGTGCTTTGCGGATCAAAACAAGAACTTTAAAACCTCTCGGTAAAAAGTACAAATTAATGGTTACTCTAAACGGAAAGGCACAGGAGATTTGTTATTTATATGATGTTCTCAAACAAAGAAAAGCTACTCACACAAATCACATGTTGCCAACTTTAAGCTAAAGACCCAACTCTTTTCTTTACGTGTAACAGAAAAGTGGCGCAATGACCTTCAATGGCTTAGCTCTTGACTTCTCGATGGTTTGAGTTTGATCTCTTCAGCGCCCTGTCATGGTTTAGCATTGCGCTTACGCTCTCAACCACGAAAACGATCTGTAAAGAAAAGCAGAAACCCGTATGCGGGTTTTAGTCAAGATAACCCAAAACTACAACATTCTTTGATCAATAACTGATGATCTCATCATCCTCTGCTTGATATCATCAAATTTTGTACTATATGAGTATCAACTCCCAACTACTGAATAGAATAATGAATTTTGAAATGGATCCAGGCCTATATTTTACCTGAAAGCACGCGTAGCCGATAGCGTTTCCAAAGTAGAAATTTGCATTTCCGGTTCCCTGTCATGAAAAAATCAAAGGTAGTTGTGATCATTAGAACATTTTGTTGCAACTGCTGTGAAGAGTTGGGTTATGGATTTGAGTAGAAGCTTACCCGCCATATCCAGAGATTGTGCATCACAGGGCTGAGGAGAGAGATCCCGAGATATCCACAGAAGAGGAAGAACGAGAACTTCATATCTATGTGAAACAGAAGCAGAGTTTATATGCAAAGGCTAAACAATGCTAAGAGGATGTGAAGTATTTGCTTTTACCTAATAACTCATTGACAAACAATGCCCATAAGCTCAAGTATAACGCCGAATCTCCGACCTATTGAGAGTAAATCAAATGATGAAAGCATTGTTAACATTTATGAATATAATTCCTCAAAGAAGAAAAGATAACTTCAAGTTCACAGTGAATTCAACTACTTACTGAAGGATAAGATTTAAGAATCGAGGAGATCGCTAAGTATATGAAAGCCAGGAAACATGGCCGATGTTTCAACCTTATGGCTAAGGGCAGTAACATGAACAGAATATTTACGTGTAAAACTATCAGAAAAAAGTTTCTGAAGAAGTCGAATACTTCTGCAAAGAAGTACCTGAAAACGAGATTTAAAACGAACAGTAAATAGTCTTTTCATAAAAGAAGGGATCCCTTATTCATCACCCAATGATATCACCATATTAATTTATTTTACTTACCAAAAGACTCCAATGTTTGGTGAAAGATCTTCAATACTAAGAATGAAACCATACGTCCTACAATAGGAGGCAAAGACAAACAAACATCAAATCGCCTAAACACTACGTTGCAAGTTCTTAATAAATAATTATATGATTTGGAATATAAGTTATAGATATAATATGGCTAACGGAAACTAATCCTATAGCGGTTATGAATAAGATTTCTAAGTTAGAGGCTACCTCTTGAACATCTCCTCAAGCCCACCATATTTATTCAGTGATAAGGCACATAAAATCAACACATAGAGTGACCACAGAAGTACCCAGAACAAGAAGTGTGCGACTGTTTTCCATAAGAAAGGAAGGTGCGTAGTCTGTTTCAACTTGGCTTGTTTAGAAACAGTAGAGGTTGAACTCTCCTCATTTTCTACACTTCTGGTCTGAAGGAACAATTTTATAGGAGGAGCATCCAAACCATATCCCAATAGAAAGATTATCTGTGGGAAATGCACGAGCAGTTAGAATTTGTTTAATTTGAGAAACGTGAAAAACATAAAATAAGAAATGATACATACTGGAATTGTCAGAGTAGCAGGATAAAGAGATAAATGTGTGGCAATGACTAAGCCAAATGCTGCCAGAGGAACTCGTCCTGCATGGGTAGAAAACATCAGTTATAAAATTTCAAGAAACTATTGAACAAACAATATGCAAGTATCATCATCTTCTTACGTGTAACTGCTCCAAAAAGCGCCAATATGACAGCCAGGTTTTCGATGGGAGAAGTTGATAAGCCCACACAAGAAACTATCGTGAAAGGATTCCACAAATACACAAGAGCAGCAATATCACCACAAGGTAGGATCACTGAGGAGACAACGAAAAAGGAGAGATCAATATTTGCCTTCAAGTAAATAGTTACAAGAAAAGAGTAGAAATAAGATAGATGATACACAAAATTCAACAACTGACTTCAATCTACCTTTATCCCTTGATGACTTAAGAAAACCAAGTAGTCTCGCATTCAGTCCATAAGCCATCTGGAGTTTCTGACCAATAGCTCGAAGAAGCATTGCACTTAATATATCTGCAATAACAAAAACCAAGCTGTATCCAAGAGAATGTTGGTAGCAACGACATGACTATAAAGCTCTTGATGAATAGTAAATCATTCAAAGATCATCTCTTTTCCAAATTCACATCTCACAATCTAATCCTACCTAAGATTTTAAGCTAGCTCAAATCTGAGAAGAAAGAAAAAACATGTGATCACAGAAATGAAGGGACACTGAAAAGTACCTGCACAAGAGGTGACTTGGTTGCCCTTTAATCCTGCAAACACACAAATTGTCTTCCAATAAAACTCAAGTGGGAAAAAATCATGTTTTCATATGATTCAAGCTCAATAAATCACAAATCCTAATATCAAAATCGATTAGTCACTACCTTTGAACTGTGAGAGGTCCAAGAACCGAGAGCAGCAATGGTGAGCCATGATACATAGATCCTGCTCAAATATGTACAACTTCAGCTTCTAATAGCCTAAGAATCCAAATTTACAGAGGATCAAATCTTAAGATAGACCTGCATATGGTGACATCGATGCCTGCTTCAACCAATAACCTTCAGCAACTGAAAATGTTCATACAAAACGAAGAAATGTGAGCTGAATTCGAGATCTTAGAGAGCTAATGAGGGAGTGAGAAAGAGAGAGGAGATACGGCGGCGAATGCTGGTGAGAGGGGTAGAGACCTCCGGACGGGAAGAGAGATTGAGATTTCCCGGGAAGGAGATCAAGATCAATCGGAAAGCAATGGAAGATAAAGCCCAAATCCAGAATCGGCTTAGCTGCTTCATTTTCTGCTCCTCCGCCATTTCTCCGTCGTCTTTTCTTCTTCTCTCTCTCCGGCGAGTGAAGAGAGACGACTCAGATGAAACGACGACGTATTTGATATGATCTTGTTAAGGTTTGGTTCCGGTTTGATTTTTTCGGTTTATGATCCATTTATAATTCGGTTTGATTAATGTAACTCTATATCGGTTCGGTTCGGTTTTTGTTTGATGCATTTCGGTTTCGTGTTTGTGTGATAAACATTTTTCCAATGTAAAATATCATATGAAGAATAATCATATATTTACTTTTTTATCTTGTTGTAATTTTGAAGAGAACACTAAATACATATATTATGCTTCGTTAAATACTTATGTGCTTATTAACTTTTTATGTTTACTTAATTACGTTGGTACGTTGTGTGAACTGCTCTCTCCTGCTTCGTTCTTTGCTTTCTTCTTTACTTCCTCTTTCCTTGCTTCTTCTTCTTCCTTTATTGCTTCATCTCTAGCTTTCTTCCTTTCCTTTGCATCAACAACCGCTTTTCGCATTATGTCTAGGGCAGTTTTTGATTTCTCAAAGACATCATCCCCCATCTTGTCTACCTCGTCAAGATCTCGAAGAAAATTAGGATCTGAATTTGTACTTCGTATAACTCCCACGCGATATGCAACATGTTTAGCTGTGTTGATGATTTCCTCCATTTGTGAAAGGATCGGGTTTGTCACGGCTTTAAACGCTTCGTCTCCCAAATCTGTGTTAGTGGCTTTCATGTAAGCTGTATAGAAATAGTCTACATTCGTCCTTGCTTTCTTGGCTTTGGTGTTTATCTCTGTATAAATAGATTGCATCTTAAGAACCAAAAACAAAAAAGAGTTATTGAGTTTTTTATATAATACGAATAAGAGCTAGCTAGAGAGAATTGTGATGATGCACATCCTATATATATACACACGTTTAACAACTTGATTAGCAAGTTCAATAACTATCGCAAAAGTGCTTTATTCGCTCATAAGTCATAATCAACCTCCCAATTTTTTTTTAACAAAGTATAGTTTATGTGTACACGCTTAATTAAGCCACCCTCCCAAGCTTAGTGTTTTTTTCTTACTTTTTATTCATCAAACTCAAAGGAAATGAATGATCTAATTCAAAACTAATTATACAAATGGAATTCCACAATGCACAATGAATGGTTAACGTGGGAGGGAATTATGTACCTTTATATCGTTTAAGAACAATCCTTTTAAGATACAATTATTTTCTTATTTGCATTTGGTTTAGCTTTCATGCAAAGTTTATTTTCTTTTTTTGGATAACGACTTTTATGCAAAGTTCTCTATTAATATAGCTCTTATCCTGTTATATCATCTGTATATTGTAGCATGATTTCTTACAGAGCACATGATAACAATCCAAAATAAATATATGTGTATATTTGTGCTAAGTGTATCTATATATAATTATATATTATTCATTAATATATATGTTAATATCTACTTTTATGTGTATAGTTTAGATTTTGTACATAGATTCAGATTTGATTTTTAGTCTAGTGATTAACTAGATTATGTTCATACTATTTTAGTGTTTCCTAGAAAATCATTACAACCCAAATACTTATCTAAACATCTTAAGATAGAGTTTTAAGATGTTAAACCTAAAAGGTCCTAGTGTTAATGAATGAAAAATATCAATTATTAGGGAAAAGATACTAGAAATTATATACATCTTGAATTAATCATTACCATTAGATTAAAATGTATTTCTAAATAGTTTCCAAATATTTACCCTATTTCTTATTCTTATTTATCAGTAAAATTAGACAACATTTTGATACAAAAAGAAACACATTTTGCCCATCTTTATTAATAGGCTTATTAAAAAAAGGTTTATTAAAAAGCCCATTATATTTGCTAGTAAAGCCCATTAGTTTTGAAATTTTGTAAGCTCTTTATGTTTGTGAAATCTTGCTTATTTGTTTCATAGCTATTCTTTGGTTGCGAATTTTGTTGAACCTTAACCTAGTGTGGAAGCAATGCCGGAACCTCTAATTTTTTGTTAACGCAATTCAAGAAACTCTAGGAAGGCCAGAAACTCTAATTTCTTGTGAATGCAATTTTACACAAGTTTCAATAAAAAAAAATTGATGCTTAGTTTCGATTTCTGGTATGTTCCATGAATATTGGGTTTTTTTTAGACGTTATAAAATGTAAAACTTCAAAAAACATTGACATACGACAATTGAATAAATTGAATTAGTATTGGGGAAGTATTTTGCGTAGAAAAATGGTACATGTAAATTATTGGTATAATAAAACAATTATAAAAAGATTTAAGGGGATGCGTAAGAAAATCATAAACAATCATTCTTACTAATATAGAGAAGGAATTAGTAAATATATTTCACAAAACTGGCAATATTTATTAATGACAGATAAATTTAGTACCCTAAATAGTTATTTGGACTTTGTACAATGATCATTTGTTTTTTTACTGCGAATGTGTCATAGTCTAAAAAAAAACAATGTCATTTTTTGGTGGGTGTATTAAAAAAAGTCGTTGTTGGCTTTCCCAATCAGAAGTCATTGATGTCCGTACACACCCAACACTCTCTTCTTTCTTCCTCTCTCCCAACGGTCATATTTCTCCGACAATTCACAAACGGTCACCAATTTTCTACCGTTTGATTTTAAAGATCCAACGGCTCAGATAGATTCAGATCCCTCGTGTACCACTCACTCTGCCCAACTCTAAAAAACAATTACTGTAAAAAGAAAAGTCGCCAACTTCAATTCTCGAAGACCCAACAAGAAAACAAACTCTAAAAAGTTGCCTCCACTATGGTATTTGTAGAAGCTGTATAGTATCTCTTAACCCCTGTAGAGAGTTAGAGAGAGAGAGAGAGAGAGAGAAACCAAAAGTGAGTGAGAGAAACAGATAGAAGTGAGAGTGAGAGTGAGAGAGAGAGTGAAGAAAGTAACAATCTTTGAGAGTTTTTGGATCTTGATCTTGTGTTTCAGTAATCTCCTAGTGATTGTCTGATCTGGGTTCTTGTTGATTTTGGGTTTCTGGATGTTCTGAGAGATTTTTCTTGATTTGGCAAAACCAGAATGGCAAACCGGAATGGTGAACCGGGTTTACAGCAACTCTCAAGTCTGTTTATCCAGCAACTTCGAGGTCGTTCTTCAGTAGTCTCTGTTCGTGATGATGTGAATTCGTTGGTCGTCATTATCATCTAAATGAGATTTTGTTGTTTTTTATAAAGTTTAAGGAATCCGATGATTGTTTTATGGTAGATTGATTTGATTTAGTTTAGTTCGATAATTCTTTCATTCTTTATTTGATTATATAGATTCGTTGGTTCTTTTGGGGCAGGGGATTCAAATTCATTTCATTCTTCAATTTTTTCATATAGGATTCACTTTGATTTCACTAAAACCAAAAAAAAAAGATTCATCGGATTCCATTTTTTTAATTGTTTGAGCAAACACACACACACTTGTAGACCATCTCTTGAATTGGGTTAGGTAGATTTTGTAGAGGATGTTGGCAGGTTGTTCGAGTTCATCATTGTTGTCGCCTACTCGAAGATTGAGGAGTGAAGCAGTAGCAGCAACATCAGCAACAGTATCAGCGCATTTTCCCATGAACACACAGAGATTGGACTTACCATGCAGTAGTAGCTTCTCTCGCAAGGAAACTCCTTCTAGCAGACCACTTGGAAGAAGCATCTCTCTTGACAACAGCAACAACAACAACAACAAACCGATCGAGCGCAAGACGAAGACCAGTGGTTGTTCGCTTAAACAGAACATAAAGCTTCCACCTTTGGCAACAACAAGAGGAAATGGAGAAGGGTTTTCTTGGAACAACGACAACAACAACAGAGGGAAGAGTTTGAAGAGATTAGCTGAGGAGGACGAGTCTTGTTTGAGCAGAGCGAAGAGGACAAAATGCGAAAACGAAGGTGGTTTCTGGTTTGAGCATTTCACTGGCCAGGATTCTTCTTCACCAGCATTACCTTTTTCTTTGACTTGTTCAGGTGATGATGAGGAAAAGGTTTGCTTTGTGCCAAGTGAAGTCATTTCTCAGCCTTTACCAAACTGGGTTGATTCGGTGATTACGGAGCTAGCTGGTATAGGCGATAAGGACGTTGAGAGTAGCCTTCCTGCAGCAGTTAAGGAAGCATCTGGAGGATCATCTACAAGCGCATCATCCGAGAGTCGTAGCTTAAGCCATAGAGTACCAGAACCTACAAATGGCTCAAGGAATCCGTACTCACACCGCGGTGCAACAGAGGAAAGGACCACCGGAAACATCAACAACAACAACAACAGGAACGATTTGCAGAGGGATTTCGAGCTTGTCAATTTGCTTACGGGATGCTTAGACGCGATCAGATCAAGAAACATAGCAGCGATTAACCATTTCATTGCAAGAACCGGTGATCTTGCTTCTCCTAGAGGAAGAACACCAATGACTCGCCTCATAGCTTACTACATTGAAGCTTTGGCTCTAAGAGTGGCGCGTATGTGGCCTCACATCTTCCACATCGCACCCCCTCGTGAATTCGATAGAACTGTCGAAGATGAATCAGGAAATGCATTGAGGTTCTTGAATCAAGTAACCCCAATTCCAAAGTTCATTCATTTCACAGCCAACGAGATGTTACTCAGAGCATTTGAAGGGAAAGAGAGAGTTCACATTATTGACTTCGACATCAAGCAAGGTTTACAGTGGCCTAGCTTCTTCCAAAGCTTAGCTTCGAGAATAAATCCACCACACCATGTACGAATCACTGGGATCGGAGAATCGAAACTTGAGCTAAACGAAACCGGAGATCGCCTCCACGGATTTGCAGAGGCGATGAATCTTCAATTCGAGTTTCATCCTGTAGTTGATAGACTCGAAGACGTTAGACTATGGATGCTTCACGTCAAAGAAGGTGAATCAGTAGCTGTAAACTGTGTCATGCAGATGCACAAGACACTCTACGATGGAACCGGAGCAGCAATTAGGGATTTTTTGGGTTTAATCAGAAGCACAAACCCAATAGCTCTCGTTCTTGCGGAGCAAGAAGCAGAACACAACTCAGAGCAACTTGAGACACGAGTTTGTAACTCGCTAAAGTACTATTCAGCTATGTTTGATGCAATTCACACGAATCTTGCTACAGATAGCTTAATGAGAGTCAAAGTTGAGGAGATGTTGTTTGGGAGAGAGATCAGGAACATTGTTGCGTGTGAAGGAAGTCATAGACAAGAGAGGCATGTGGGTTTTCGTCATTGGAGGAGGATGTTGGAGCAGTTAGGGTTTCGGAGTCTTGGAGTCTCGGAGAGAGAGGTTTTGCAGAGTAAGATGTTGCTTAGGATGTACGGATCTGATAATGAAGGGTTTTTCAATGTGGAGAGGAGCGATGAAGACAACGGCGGTGAAGGCGGACGCGGCGGTGGAGTTACTTTACGGTGGTCGGAGCAGCCACTTTATACGATCTCGGCTTGGACTACCGGAGGGAATTAAAGTTTGAAGAAAAAAAAAAAAAAAAA
>Ga0041059_1002967_pt1 | contig 12085 bp, 4 predicted proteins | sample AraColnosormetaG_FD_56232 | JGI IMG/M metagenome (GOLD analysis project Ga0041059, IMG submission 56232) | Arabidopsis roots microbial communities from North Carolina, USA - Col MF nosort | ecosystem: Host-associated > Plants > Roots > Unclassified | place: USA: North Carolina | collected 2013-09-02 | reverse complement strand
TTTTTTTTTTTTTTTTTGAACAAAGAGTAAGTAATACTTAAAAACAATTCCATGTCCATAAAATTTTACTTTATCAAAAAAGAATACTATTACCATAAAAGAGGTAACACAATCTGTGTTTTAAGTTCCACTACTTCAGGAGACCAACAATCTTCCAAACTCAAATACAAAAAGGTTTGAGACTTTTTCCAAGATTTGTCTCTTCTTTCTTTATTCTACCTCTAAAACAAAAATCCTAATCGAGTTCTCTATAATATTCAATAAAGATTATAATTCTTCTTTTATCTTTTGATAAAACTTGTGCTTTCATGTGATTGTGTTTCACTTTGATTTATAATCTCAGATTCCAAAAATGGCGGAAGAATCTTTATTACCATCTCATACAGAAGATGTATCAGCTTCTCCTAATAAATCTTCATCACTTCTGTCTGAAATATCAAATGCTTCCACGAGACCTTTTGTTCTTGCTTTCACTGTTGGTTCTTGTGGTGCCTTGAGCTTTGGATGCATTGTGAGTTCCTAAGTTCCATTTTTTTGTAATCCTTCAATGTTATTTTAACTTTTCAGATCAACATCAAAATTAGGTTCAATTTTCATCAACCAAATAATATTTTTCATGTATATATAGGTTGGATATACAGCTCCTACACAGTCCAGTATCATGAAAGACTTGAATCTATCCATAGCTGATGCAAGTTCAATTATTATTTGAGCTCTTTCGGTCTATTCCGGTTCTTTGTTTCCGGTTCGATCGGTTTTGTTCTTGGTTCAACTAATTTTTCAATTATTGTTCTTTTTTTTGTCTTTTTCAGTTTTCATTTTTTGGATCGATATTGACAGTGGGGCTAATCCTTGGAGCATTAATTTGTGGGAAATTGGCAGATTTGGTTGGTCGTGTCTATGTAAGTTTTTCCACTTTAAGAAAATTACTAGCACTAAATTTACGAATTTTAACTATACAATTATGGATGTAACCACCATTTTAAATTAATCTTGAACCAGACGATATGGATTACAAACATTCTTGTTTTAATCGGCTGGTTAGCTATTGCATTTGCCAAGGTTTGCGAGTTTCTTATTTTATGTTATGTTTCCATAATGAAATGTTGATTAACTCGAAAAGTGAATATAATTCTTTAAATATCTTCTTATTCTTTTTTTCTGTATTTTTTTGTTTTGTTACAAAGGATGTTCGGCTACTCGATCTTGGAAGGTTATTGCAAGGGATCTCGGTCGGAATTAGCTCATATTTGGTATGAAAAATGATTATAAAATATAAATAGAGGTCTTTAATCAAGAGAAATGCCTTGAATGTAGGTTGAGGATTAATATTTCTAAAATTTAGTTTAATAAGGTTATACACATCATTTAAGACCTTATCCTAAACTTAAAGGAACCATATATACTTCAACTAAGTTGTGTTATTTTTGGAAATCTAAGATTTTTATGGTAATTTGGAACACAAAGCACAAAATGTGTAATAATTTAATCCTTTCAGTCAAAGAAAAAAAAATTCTTTTAATAAATTTTTCGTTTATATTCTCTGATATTTTGATTCAATGGTGCGTATACATTCAACATATTTGATAGATTTGGGCTTTAACTCAGCTTCTAACTCGAAACCAATTGGCAATGAATAGAGTGACCCTAACCTTTTATATATCACTAGATATTTCCTCTAACTTCGGATGTGAGACTTTCTCTCATTAACAGTATTAATTTACTTGTAAATGTACTTTTTTAGTTTCAGATCGATGTGATAATTTGGTAAATTCAATGTGTTCTATAAACTTTGAGATTTGAATTTATTGAAAATGAAATTTCATATTAGATTCTGGTATTGATTAATCACAGGGACCTATTTACATTAGCGAGTTAGCACCAAGAAATTTGCGAGGAGCTGCTTCTTCGTTGATGCAGGTAAACTAAGAGAAGCAGAATCCTTGAAAACTATTACAAAAATATAACATAATTACATAACTATAAGTTTTAAATGTTCTACAGTTATTTGTCGGTGTGGGTCTATCGGCCTTTTATGCTCTCGGAACAGCCGTTGCTTGGCGCAGTTTAGCCATTTTAGGCATGTAAAGGAGATTGATTCATATCAATGCATGCACCAATGGATCAAAAATTCTTGTTTCATTCGAAGAGAAATATATATATTGTACTAATGATTTTGTGTTTTGTCTTTGGACAGGATCTATACCTTCTCTAGTGGTTCTGCCTCTTCTTTTCTTCATCCCCGAATCTCCTAGATGGCTAGTAAGCACTCGTTTATATTATCCATTTTCATCAATTTGTTTGGTCAAAATACATTTGCATTTACGCTTATGTTTACGTACGTGTTAAGTTTCATGGGATTTCATTGTCTCTTATACACTACAATAGGTCCCGTTAAACTTCAATTAATGTAAGGATCGAAACATTGCATTTTAAATTCTTGGTCTTACCTTCTAAGAAAACATGTATTACCTTCTTGGTCTTCTTTTCTAAATGAGGGATCATCTCAATGTTCTTTTTTTTTTAATATCTGGATTCTAGAAGTTCAAACACAAAGACCCTACATATCCTAGAGGCAGAATCCACACCAAGTTAAATTCATCTCCTTTGGAGAAGAGATCCCTCCCAACGTACCTCGAACCTAACACCTCTACTTGGAAAATTTACCACTGGGCCAACAGCTCGTTGGTCATCTAAGTGTTTTACCTTATAAGAAAACAAAATTTTAGTGTTTATACCAATTGTCTTTTGGAAAATATAACAATCAAAGCTGATAAGACTAGAACCTTACTGAACTATGATGGTCATCTAAACTCTTGGTTCCAAATGTACACGATTAAAAACAACCAGATCCTGTTTGTTTAGCCTAAGTCTCTTCCGTTCATCTCCAACCCATAAAATACGATTAAAGTTACCAAAGGCTAGCTTATCAATGATTTGATCATTGATGAATTTTGTTTGTAGGCTAAAGTTGGGAGGGAAAAGGAGGTTGAAGGGGTTTTATTAAGCTTGCGAGGAGCAAAATCTGATGTATCAGATGAAGCAGCAACGATATTAGTAAGGATATATAAATATACATGCATTATAATAGTCATATGATCAACATATATATTTACATTGATTTCCCAAATTTTTGATGATCATCAGGAATATACAAAACATGTCGAACAACAAGACATCGATAGCCGCGGTTTCTTCAAGTTGTTCCAGCGAAAATACGCGTTGCCACTAACTGTAAGTAACTTTTCAAAAAGAGGTAACAACATAAAATTGAAAACATTATTATCTTTGCATTTTCTTAATTATTCAACCCTTTTGTTTTACACAGATTGGAGTTGTCCTTATATCTATGCCTCAGCTTGGAGGTCTTAATGGTTATACTTTTTACACCGATACCATTTTCACCTCTACCGGTAAATAATAACCCCATTCTTCTTCTTTGATATTTCTTCATCAAACGGTCAATCATTATCTGATTGAATGATCAGGTGTATCAAGTGACATTGGATTCATATTGACATCTATTGTTCAGGTTTTACTAATATAAGATCATAAAGCATGACTATTATTCATAAGTTTATTTTTCCTATAACAATCTATCATCATTCTTGTAGATGACTGGAGGCGTTTTAGGTGTTTTGCTTGTGGATATATCCGGAAGACGTTCTCTCCTACTGGTAAACGAAATTTAAAACTCGAAAAACCGAAAGTGTATAAATAATCGAATCGATAAGTTATTTGAAATTATTTGTTTTGAAGAAGATTAAAGAGAAGATTTTTTGAGTGATTGTAGTTTTCTCAAGCTGGAATGTTCTTGGGTTGTCTAGCAACAGCCATTTCATTCTTCTTGCAGGCATGTTTACTAGTCTACTAAACCGGTGGTTTGGTTTCAATTTTGAAAAACCGGAATGTAATCTTTTTTGGGTTTCTTACTCTACAGAAGAACAATTGCTGGGAAACAGGAACACCAATAATGGCTCTCATTAGTGTTATGGTAATTAATAATCTATCATCACAATAAATAGATATATTCAAAAGACCATTATTTAAACAATGCCAAAACTGTAACATGGTGTTTTGTGTATTTTATCATATTAGGTGTATTTTGGATCATACGGATTAGGCATGGGACCAATACCATGGATCATAGCATCAGAGGTTGATTAATCAATTTTAAAAAACTAACCCACTAACTAAATGTTAAATCATTATAACGTTACTATTATTTTTATTAGATTTACCCTGTAGACGTGAAAGGAGCAGCAGGAACAGTGTGTAACTTGGTCACCTCTATAAGCTCATGGCTCGTTACTTACTCCTTCAATTTTTTGCTTCAATGGAGTTCTACAGGTAATTAATCTTTAATACTCCCTCTGTTCCAAACTGATTAATTTTTTAGAAAAAAAAATATTTTTAAAAGATTGATATTTTAAGTTTTTCATACAATATTTATTGATTAGTATTGATGAATTGTAATTTAAAAAAAATTAATTAATTATCATTGGTTTAAAGTTATAGAAAACTGTAAAACACAAAAAATAATATATTTATATTCAACATTTAATATATTTTCTTAATATGTGTGTCTTTTCTACAAAATCAAACTTTAAGAAACATAAAGAATATATTTTTATTATATACAAAAAGGTTTTAACTATCATAAAGAAATATTTGAGAAAAAAAACTATAAAAAACAAATGATTTATTCCATAACATTATTGCAGGAACGTTTATGATGTTTGCCACTGTGATGGGTCTTGGATTTGTGTTCACAGCCAAGCTTGTTCCAGAGACCAAAGGCAAATCTTTAGAAGAAATTCAATCTGCTTTTACTGATTCTACTTCTGAAGATTCTACAATTTTCTAAGAGATAAAATAAAATTACCTTCAAACTTTAATTTCAGATCTCTTTATATTTCATGGGGTTTGTCTTTCTTTTTTCCATCGTATTTTTACGATTGGGTCATTGGCCTATAAATATTTATTAAATTGGTCCCTGAAAGGGATCTACAGTTCAACTGAAAAGCTTGGTTAAGGCATATATTATGATATATATCATGTTTATATGTTTTCGACGCAACAACAATATACAACCTGATAACCATAAAATTACAAAATCTTAATAGCATCTCTAATGATTGTCTCTATTTTTTCATTTAAATATAGAGAAAAAAGTTAAAAAAAAATTATTTTTACACTAATAGTTTTTGAAAAATAGAGATCTCTATTTGTTACAAAATTTTTTTTAGAAAAAGTAGAGATATCTATTTTTGAGATAAAAATAAATATGAATTACAGTGAAATAAAAACAAAATTAAAATATAAAAATAAAAATAGAGATGAGTTGGAGATACTCTAATTATAAAAAAAAAACAAATAGAATTGATGGAAAATGAGATCTTATGACGTGAAATGCTTGTTTACACATGTCTACAGCTTTTACGTAAGCGCATTTACTTGCATTTAAGATTGAAAAATATTTGAGAACCTTATATTCACCTCCTTTATTTTAGCCAATTAAAATCTGAAACCTAATAATAATAAAAAGAATTTTATTTAATTATAAAATCTAAGTTGCCACTAAAATGAAATTATGTATCGGTTTGGATTTATTAGAAAAAGTCAAGGTTTAAATTTTATGATTAAACGAGGTTAAATATCGGTTTGAGTTTGGAAAGTGCGATTAGAGTTTAGATTTGATGATTAAACGGGTTAAATATTAGTTTAAATTTATAAACAGATTTAGATTTTATAATTAAACGAGGTTAAATGTCAGTTTGGGTTTAGAAAATACGATTAGGATTTAGTTTTTTACGATTAAATAAGTTTTTAAATGGCGATTTAGGTTTACAAAGGAGAATTAGGGTTTAGATTTTGTAATTAAACGAAATTATATATTAGCTTGGATTTATAATTATAGGTTTAATTTATTATGTAATTTAAATAAGATTTAACATTGCATGTTTTTATTGGTTAATACAAAAGGAGCTGAATAAATGGGTGAACTCAAGTTTAATTCTTTAAGATTTCACATGTTTTAAATGAGTGAAAATCCAGACCAACAAATAAAAATATAGATGATTCGATTTTCAGAAGTTGGTAACAAACTTGCACGATCTAAGTGAATCCAAAACAATAGATAAAATATGGTTTTTAATAAAAACAATTAAAATAAAATATAATTATAGTTATAATTTAATTACCTATGTTAATTTTTTATATGTTTTCTTAGAACTAATATTATATGTCCACGAGAAAGAAACAAAAGCAAACACAATTTGTGTTTAGTTTTCAGTTCCGCTATTTTTGCAGTTTTTGCTCCACGAGACCAACAATCTTCCAAACTCGAAAAGGTTTGAGCATTTTCCTGAAGCAAATTTGATTCATAATCACAGATTTCTGAAAAATGGCAGAAGAAGGTTTATTATTACCAGCTTCTTCTACTTCTTCTTCTTCTTCACTTTTGTCTGAAATATCAAATGCATGCACGAGACCTTTTGTTCTTGCTTTCATTGTCGGTTCTTGCGGCGCCTTTGCCTTTGGATGCATTGTGAGTTTCCTAATGCGTTCTTGCATGTTTAATTTTTTATTAAACCTAATTAAAATGTTACTATTTGATTCTTTATGTTCACAGATTGGATATTCGGCTCCGACACAAACAAGTATCATGAAAGACTTGAATCTCTCCATAGCTGATGCAAGTTCAATCACTTTTTTATTTTTTTGTTGCTCTTACGGTTTATTCCGGTTTATTTCTGGTTCGATATGATCTTGGTTTTCTTTTCTTTGCTCAGTATTCACTATTTGGATCGATATTGACGGTGGGGTTAATCCTTGGAGCATTAATCTGTGGGAAGTTAACAGATTTAGTTGGTCGTGTCAAAGTAAGTTTCTTCTACTTAAGAATGATTAGTGTTTAAAACTTTCTTATAACGAATTGGATATGATTATACAATTATGGTTATTAATCATCTTTATGTGATTATTCTCTTTCTAACTAAGACTATATGGATCACAAACATCCTCTTTGTAATCGGATGGTTCGCTATTGCATTTGCCAAGGTTTGTTTCTTTCTGAGTTCTTTCTATAATGGTTTAGATTGTACTGTTTTTAAGTCGATATATTATTATAGTTCCTCAACTGTATCTTATTACTATTTTTGTTCTTTGACTTTTTGGTTACAAAGGGTGTTTGGCTGCTTGATCTCGGAAGGTTACTACAAGGGATCTCGATCGGAATTAGCGTATATTTGGTATGAGTGAATACTAAAACTAGAAGGGTTTGGTATTTTTTCTTATTTATGGTGTGACTTTTTGATTTAGAGGTAGCTAGTTGGTAATGTAGTTATGTAGCATTGAAACTTATTTGATATCTTGTAACTTGTAAGTTTTATGTTCAGATATATTTAGTTCTCTTTTGTAACAAATCTTATGATCTGATAATTATTAATTACAGGGACCAGTTTACATCACCGAGATAGCACCAAGAAACTTGCGAGGAGCTGCTTCTTCCTTCGCGCAGGTAAAACTCAAGAGAACCAAAAGCTTGGAAACTATTATAAGCATTTTCCTTCACTACAAGTTTTGAATGTTTTACAGTTATTCGCCGGTGTTGGTATATCGGTCTTTTATGCACTTGGAACCATCGTTGCCTGGCGCAATTTAGCCATTTTGGGTATGTTAAAAAAGACCGATTCTTATCGATTTGCAAAAATCGAAAACTTCTCATTTCTCGAAGTACAAGAAAATGTACTAATGGTTTTTCTTTGAACAGGATGTATACCTTCTCTAATGGTTCTGCCTCTTCTTTTCTTCATCCCCGAATCTCCTAGATGGCTAGTAAGCATTTGGTTATAACAAAAAACTTTTGGTCGAATATCTTAAAATCGTAAATCAAATAAACCAAGATGAAATTTGTTGGTAGGCTAAAGTAGGAAGAGAAATGGAAGTTGAAGCAGTTTTGTTAAGCCTGCGAGGAGAAAAATCTGATGTATCAGATGAAGCAGCAGAGATATTAGTAAGGACCTTCTAATCTACTGGGTTTCGGTTTGGCATCGAGTCCAGTATAATAAACCAAATATAAACCATGAAATTTGAATTTATGGGGACCAAAGATTCGAACCTCCAATTGAGGGTGAAACTGGACTTTAACTTCTATTTTTTGTGGACTAGGATTGCGATCCGAATTCTGTATAGTTATGGTGTTATATAAAACTTATTAGGGGAGACAGGTCGTTCATCCTTTTTGATTTTTTTTATAACATAAATTTCTAAACAATTTGATGATTATCAGGAATATACAGAACATGTTAAACAACAACAAGACATCGATGACCGCGGTTTCTTCAAGCTATTTCAGCGAAAATATGCATTCTCACTTACTGTAAGTAACTATTCAAAAAGGTTAAAAAAACTTCAAAATCTAGCATTATTTTGTTTGCATTTGCTTGATTTATATATTTCATTTGGTTTATATACAGATTGGAGTTGTTCTTATAGCTTTGCCTCAGCTTGGAGGTCTTAACGGTTATTCTTTTTACACTGACTCCATTTTCATCTCTACCGGTATATAATCCTTCTTCTTCTTGTTTCTCTTTATTTGATCTAACATAATGATATGATTACTTCATCAAATGGTCCTTAAATACTATCCGATGATCCAGGTGTATCGAGTGACTTTGGATTCATATCTACATCAGTTGTTCAGGTTATAGTTATACTAATACAATACCATAGAGCATGGTTAGACAAAACTCTTTCCGTATAATATTCTATACACTTTTTGACCAATCATTTTTGTAGATGTTTGGAGGCATTTTAGGTACTGTGCTTGTTGATGTATCTGGAAGACGTACACTCCTATTGGTAAAACAAAATTTAAAACTCGTATCCGAAATCGATATGTTAATTTTGTTAGGTTTTCGAACAAAGTTTAGGAATATATTTTGAGTGATCATTGTAGGTTTCTCAAGCTGGAATGTTCTTGGGTTGTCTTACCACAGCCATTTCATTCTTCTTGAAGGCATGGTTACTATTCCATCTACTCTACTAAACCGGAAATTAATTTTGGTTTGTTATACCGGACCTTAAAATTACCGGTTATTTCGTTCTACAGGAGAATCATTGCTGGGAAACAGGAACTCCTGTCTTGGCTCTCTTTAGTGTTATGGTAATTAATAAGGGTTTTAGGATTTAGAATTTAAAATGTTTTTTAGATATAAAGTTTTAGACTATTTAAATTTGAAAATCTAAAATAATTTTCTGATTTTAATTTTCTAATTTAGTGTTGAATTTTCATAATTTTCCCGTAACAACTGTATTTTGATTTTTGATTATTTATTTTATTAGGTGTATTTTGGATCATACGGTTCTGGTATGGGATCAATACCATGGATCATAGCATCAGAGGTAAATAAATATTTAAAAAAAGTTTAAAAATATATCGCAGACATTTAAATTATGTTACACTCATTATAACAATTATGTATCGCATACATCTAGATTTTTAAATCATTAGTTCAATAACACTGAATTTCATTAGAGTTTTTAAAATCCGTGATTGAATAACATCGGATTTGTAAATTTTACACAAATAACTTAAAATACTAGATTGAATACATCCCTCTTAATGTTTTTATTTTCTTTTCAAGATTTATCCAGTAGATGTTAAGGGAGCAGCGGGAACAATGTGTAACTTGGTCAGCTCTATAAGCGCATGGCTTGTTGCTTATTCCTTCAGTTACTTGCTTCAATGGAGCTCCACAGGTAAAAATCTTTAATACAATTGAACTAAAGTTGACAAAAAGTTGATTTGGTTACAATTTCTGAATTTTGAAAAGAGAGTTGTTAACTAAAAGTCTTTGTTGCAGGAACATTTCTGATGTTTGCCACAGTGGCTGGCCTTGGATTTGTGTTCATAGCCAAGCTTGTTCCAGAGACCAAAGGCAAATCTCTAGAAGAGATTCAATCTCTTTTCACTGATTCTCCTCCTCAAGATTCTACAATTTTCTAAACTTCTCCCACAACTGTATAAGATAGAAGTATGTAAACAAAAAAAGTTTATTGCAATATAGTTTTTACGTGATTCACAAATATTAACAAACACCTTTCACAAGATTCACATGAAACTACCAAAACATTACAAAATAATACAAAGTTTTACTCAGAAGAAAAGCTTTATTGAGAAGAAGCACAAAGACCACCCCTTTTTTTTTGCTGTTCTGTAATTATGAGTTTTGTTTTAACCCACTGATCCTTCAAGCTTGATGCTCATAAGCTGGTTAACTTCAGCTCCAAACTCATCAGGTAACTTGTTGAAAACATCTCTGCAGAAACCAGAGATCATTGCCGCTAATGCTCTCTCGTGATCGATTCCTCTCTGCTGGAAATAGAATAGCTGATCTTCTCCAATCTTAGAGGTACTCGCTTCGTGCTCTACTTTCGCCGATGGATTCTTTACCTGTTATTGTTCCAGACCAACCACAAAACAAAAGTGGAAATCAATCACAAAAGAGCAAAAAACTTTACAGCTTTCTCATAGCTTATAATAAAGATTGGATCATTGGCAATTTACCTGGATGTAAGGATAGGTATTTGCAGCTGCTTTGTCTCCGATAAGCATTGAGTCGCAAGTCGAAGTATTTTTAGCACCCTCAGCTTTGGACTGCACCTGAACAAGACCACGGTAACAATTTCTCGAATGCCCGGCCGAAATTCCCTTTGAAATGATTCTACTTTTGGTATTCTTTCCTTTGTGAATCATCTTAGTCCCTGTATCAGCTTGCTGATAGTTATTAGTCAATGCCACGGAGTAAAACTCGCCAACAGAATCATCGCCTTCTAAAACCACGCTCGGGTACTTCCAAGTTATCGCAGACCCTGTCTCAACCTGAGTCCACGAGATCTTGGAACGATCCCCAGCGCAAAGACCACGCTTTGTGACAAAATTATAAATCCCACCTTTACCTTGTTCATCCCCAGCATACCAATTCTGCACCGTGGAGTACTTAATCTCAGCTCCTTTCCCACAATAGAGCTCAACCACAGCAGCATGAAGCTGATTCGTATCATAAGAAGGAGCAGTACATCCTTCTAAATACTCAACAAAACTCCCTTCCTCAGCAACAATCAAAGTCCTCTCGAACTGACCAGTCTCCATCGCGTTAATCCGGAAATAAGTCGAAATAGGCATCGGACATCTAGTGTTCTTCGGTATATAACAGAAAGACCCATCGCTGAAAACCGCAGAGTTCAAAGCAGCGTAGTAATTATCATCACTAGGCACAACTCTACCTAAATACTTCTTAATCAAATCCGGATACTCCCTAATAGCTTCAGATATCGAACAGAAGATAACACCAGACTTCTCTAAAGTCTTCCTATGAGTAGTAGCAATCGAAACACTATCGATAACCGCATCAACCGCGACATTAGCCAAACGTTTCTGCTCTGTTAAAGGAACACCTAACTTATCGAAATACTCAAGAAGCTGAGGATCAACTTCATCTAAACTATTCAAAGTTGGTTTCTTTTTAGGAGCAGAGTAATAACACATATCCTGGAAATTAATCGAAGGATATCTATTATCTGACCATTTAGGTTCTTCTAGTTTCAGAAACTTAGCATAAGCTTTGAACCTAAACTCAAGCATCCAATCTGGTTCCTCTTTCAATTTCGAAATCAAACGAATCGTCTCTTCAGATAAACCTTTAGGGATTGTGAAGGAATCGATATCTTCAACGAATCCGTACTTCTTATCGTAATCGAGATTTTGGAAATACTGTTGAAGTTTATCAGTTGAGCTAACGGTTGATGTACCTGATGATGATGATTCAGAAGCTCCGATGGGACGAGAATCGATTCCAACATCGGCTCTGAGTTTGAAGATCGGTCTCGTTGGATTTAGGGATTTGGGAGATGGGAATTTTAAGGATTCGGGTTTTGGGTGAAACCCTTTTGGTGATTTTGAGGAATCGGAAGTGGGTTGTGGAGAGAAGCTGGAGATACCGTTTGCGAGAAGAGACGCCATTGTTGTTGGTGTGGCTCTTAGGAGAAGTAAAAGAAGATTGTTTTTTTTTTTTTTTTT
>Ga0041059_1002966_pt1 | contig 12087 bp, 8 predicted proteins | sample AraColnosormetaG_FD_56232 | JGI IMG/M metagenome (GOLD analysis project Ga0041059, IMG submission 56232) | Arabidopsis roots microbial communities from North Carolina, USA - Col MF nosort | ecosystem: Host-associated > Plants > Roots > Unclassified | place: USA: North Carolina | collected 2013-09-02 | reverse complement strand
ATTCTATTGAATGATTTACTCTGATTTTTGCTGAAACAACGTTTGTTTTTTTTTTTTTTTTTTTTTAATGTTTTGTTGTCTCGAAAACCTCCATAAAGAATACTCTGTGGGCTGAGACAGAAATACTCTCTATCATCTATGATGTCTGATTTGTTTAAATGACTTGCTCAGATTAACAGTACAGAGAATAGATCAGTTCTTCATGTTGCTCTCCGTGCTCCAAAGGATGCACTTATCAAGCCTGATGGAAAGAATGTGGTTCCAGAAGTTTGGAACGTTCTAGATAAGATCAAAGAATTTTCTGACAAAATTTGATTTGCGTTCATGGGTAAATTTTAGATGCCATTATAAAACCTACCTCTTAACGTTTTCATCTCCTTGTGTTGAGTTTTTTTGCACTAATTGACAGGTTGGAGCAATTGGCAAACCGCTGAAAGATGTCATTGCGATTGGTATTGGTGGTAGCTTCTTAGGTCCACTATTTGTCCACACGGCTCTCCAAACTGGTTGGTTGCATATAGTCTTGGTACCTTGCCTCTTGCTGGTAATCTTTCTAGCTTGTTTTGGTTCAATTTTTTGCTTTTATATTGCATGTTCATTCTCAGATCCTCAAGCTCTAGAGTCTACTAAAGGACGCGAGCTGCGTTTGTAAGCACTACATTCTTGTAGTTATATAGTTCCATACATAATTGTTTTCTGTGGTTATTTTTGCAATGCTTTGGTAGAATGAATGAGCTTCTTGATTGATATGCTTGTCACCAAATTGTGAAGTTTCTCCTAAAGATTCACGAAAACTCCTAAATATTTGTTTTTACCTGCCATTATTGTCATAAACTTACGATAATAACTGTTTTTCAAAAGTTCAGTTAACTTAGTAAGAGGAGGCTTTATTGAACTTGTTAGCTTCTAGTTATTCATTTCCATCCTAGAGATTAGATCAATCCATTATAAATCAATCTGAGTAGACGATTTTCTTAAGATGGTAATCTAATAGCAATGCTCATTCTCTGAAGTAATTCATATTGTTGTTTTAACCAAATGTTGAAGCTCTAAACCGAAAGTATGACATGTTTGCTTAAAACTGAGAGTTGTGATTAAACTTAAGTGAAAAAAGAGTTTCGTTTTAGAATAGAGAATGTATTGCTACTTCCTTGATGTGGTTGGATTGAATTTGAGTTGGCTGTGAAGAACCTGCATTTTATATTAGAAACACAATAGAGATATAAATTTATGAGTGGGGGTGATTCAAACCATAATTGAAAGTTCAATGTACAAAGAGTTAATGTGAAGTTAACTTACCCAAGTTTGTTGTCACATAGATTGAGTAAATGTTACTCAATCTATGTTCTGGAAAAACCTCGTAGAAAACAATGTTTGTTGTTTGCTTTTGAATGTTTCCGTCTTTGTCTAGTATTAGGATTTTCAAACCCTTTTTCGAGGTAACCCTAGACAATGCAACATACAGTTGGCCAAGAGAGAAGACGGGTTTAGGCAAGTAAAGACCAACTTGCTCAAGTGATTGTCCCTGGCTCTTATTGATTGTTATAGCAAATGCAACCGACAGTGAAAACTGTCTTCTTCGCATCTTGAATGGCAGCTTCATATCTGAAGGTGTAAGGTTGATTAGAGGAATCAAGACAATTTCACCAATTCTATCTCCAGTTATTACTCTCACTTGCACAACTTGTTTGGTAAGTTGCGTTTTTGTAGCCTGGTCCCATTATAAAGCCCTCCTTTCGGATCAAGATTCCTAAGCAATATAACAGGAGCACCAACCTTCAAACATAAAGCATGATGAGCCAAACCCGAGAGCTTTATACTATTCAAGAAATCTGGGGTAATTACAGAATTAGCGAGTGAATCTGAATCTGTTGGATCAATGCTATCAGCACTTAAGTAAATCCTTTCTTCACCTACAAAAAAACACAACGTGTAATTAGCTTACTCCATCTAAGGCATCCATTTGATTTACACGACAAAAAGCCAAAGTCTGTTTGGTCACTTACTTTCCAAATGTCCCAACATATATAGGTTTATAGTGTTGACGTCTTCATTGGGTGGTGCTTAAATAGCTCTCCTTTGAAAAAACTTTGATCATTTATCATATGAAGTTCTGATGGATCTCCATATATTTCCTTATGCTGATTGCTTCAATTGGGTTTCTTGCTTCTTTAATCAACAACTCCTTTAGAATATCAATAAGTACCTCTCCATCATTAGGCTCATTAATCCTACCATCACCAATAGCCAATAACCAATCAGAAAACTGTTGTATCTCTTTGGCTTCCTCGCTACTTAAACCGCCTGATAGGATTCGCATGTTCTTTGTTAATTTCAGAACCTTGCAGTGGTTCTAGAGGTATGAAGCATTAAGTGAAAACATCACAATTTCTGCTCTCCTTGTGCCATTAATAACTGGAAGTACTTGTCTAAAATCACCGCTAAAAACAACAACTTTTCCACCAAAAACTTTGTTGTCTTTTTATTGAGTATATCACAGAAGCTTTTATCCAAAGACTCAAAACAGAACTTGCTCATCATTGGCGCTTCATCTCAGATAATAAGAGATGCTTCTTTAATCAAATTAGCAAGATCAGATTTAGGTGTGACCTTGAATGTGTTGTCTTACCACCTTTTAACAACAAAGACGCAATGCCACTCGAGGCGACATTAAGCACAATATGTCCTCTACATCTAATAGCAGCTGCTAATGTCTTCCACATAAAAATTTTCCCAGTCCCTCTAAAACCATAAAAACCAAAAACACCTTCCAAATCATTGAAAACAGCACCGGTGATCTCATCATATATGCCTCTCTGCTCAATATTTAGCATCTGAAACCACTCGTCATGCTTTTCTTGCAAGTTAGAATCTAGGTTATGTCTCAGCTCATCAACAACTAAACGGTTAGAGTTATCAATACCTTCTCTAGAAGGCTGCGGGGAATCCTGAATATCTTGGTGTGTAGCACCATTAAATAACATAATCTTCTCAATTTCTTGCAGAGTGTAGCTTTTTAGTTTAGCCATTGTAAGTTTTAGTTCTGCACGTAGTCATCAAGAAGAAATTGATAAGCATTGAGATATTTTGAAAAAAAAACAAATTAATGAAGACAATTTACTACAAAGTATAAAATAATCAGTTTAAAAAAAAAATTGAATACATGGATTGTTATAGTCTTCTCTTTTCTTGTTCTCAATATCTTCTGCCAAAAGGTATCATGTTTCTGACCATACGTGATCCGGTCTTGCGAGAGAGTTTGATAGAAGCAACATAGCAAAAAAAATTCTCAAGTAATCTCCAAAACAGAACTGACTAGCTTTAAGTAGACCATCTATATAAACTTGATCCTCATCCAAAATTTCTCTTGCAAAACATGATTCTTTGAATGATGGATATAAGACACCATTAAATGTCTTCATGTCTTCATAACTCATAGGCCCTCTGACTATGTTGAGAAGCACTCGAAGATAGTATTTGTCTTCCATTTTCCTACACACGTAGTTAATACGCCCCAAAGAAAATCCTCTACATCTCTTAACCCAATGCTTATTCTTTCCATCCCAAGTAAAATAGGCAGAGATTTGTGAATATAGAAGTTCTCTAGCATGTTTACCATTTTTCCAACAGTATTATTCCTATTCAAAGTCAACCAAACATGAATATTGAATCTTCATTGCTTATACGTTCCAGGACATCTTCAATAACCGCGTTTGGATAAAAGTAAGCAGGTTGTTTCTCTTCACAATGGAAAGATAATCTTTGAACTGTTGTAGATCGTTGCTGAAGTGGAAATTTGTAAATCCTCCAAACAACTTCCGAGGCGGATACATACCTAAACATATGAAAATTATTTTGTAAATATCACATTAAAATTAATGCCAATATATGAAATGGGGGACGGTTTAAACAATTACCTACAGTCAAACCAATCTTTGATTTCATCCTATTTTTTCTCAGTAGAATTTGGAGGTTCTCCAGGGGTCGCAGTCTCTGTTGTTTTATCCTATTTGGCTGGCTCAATAATAAATACAACACGATCCAGACCTTTGTTGATATACTTAAATAAGTATTTGAAAGAACCACTCTGGTTACACCATTGCACGTTGATATGAGCTTGATATCGAAGTGACAGTTTCTTATTATAAGGGACAACATATCTATTATCACATTTAAAACCACCCTTTTCAATATAGTCTTTTGTCATCCTCCTTCGATAGATGGGATAACCATCCTTACCAACTTTGGTAATATCCTGATGTTTTTTTGGGTATTGTTTAGAACATTTACCTTCAAGCATACATGGGAAATTCGTATTTGCAGCACCACATGGCCCATGAATCATTGAATTCTCGATTACTTCATATAGCTCAGATTTTATAGGTTAACATATGTAGATAGCCTAATGATTTGATTTATTTTTAATGGTGGCTATAAACATGGTAAATAGCCGAATTTTTTCTTTCCAGATTTGTAGCTTAAAGCTTAATATGTTGCCCTGTTTGTGACCTCACTGCCTGTAATGGTAAAAGACACTAAGCAACTTCCAATCTGTTTCTATTGATGTTAGTCTATTCCATCACTAAACTGCAACTAAAAGTGTTTATGTTTTACGATGTATAGGAACATTTCAAACTCTTGATGCAAGGCACATTGATCTCATATGTTGCAGAAAAATGCAAGTGCTGCCGACTGAGATATATTTAAAGAATCTTCATATTCATGTAACTTAAAATCACCTTATCACTCTAAATAAAATTTCTGAGATTATCACTCTAAATAAAAAATTTGTTACGTGATGACTTGGCTACATCTGTTCATAACATTTTATACCTTTTCAGATTGATCAAATTTTCTGCGGTTTGCTAGAAACCATGATCTGCCAGGTCACGATCTTTTGTTAGTCATAATAAAGTCAAATGCATATCAGACATAGTAAGTAAAACCTCTCATGAGGTGAACAAAACTTTAATATTTGATGATCTGTCATGCAGGTGCTAGAAACCATGATCTATTTTTTATTTGTAGTATCCTTATCACATTATGAAATTAAGACTGCAATTTCTCTATTTGACATGCCTGAACTTGATTCTCTCTAGCTACTTCAATATTCTATAAATGGTGGGTGATTCTCTTTCCCTAGGCTTTTGAAGTGTTACATTTTTGAGTACTTTCTTTTCTGTTTGTTTATTTGTTGCCTTTGTTATGGACTGCTGGGATAATTTATGTTAAAGTAATGTATGAATTAGAATATCAACAACATAAAGTGATTCTTGATTAATACAAACTTGTGATAGTCCAGTTTTGTAAAGACAATGAAAAGTAAATGCATATGATGCTGTTAGGCTGTGATTACCATTATCATAAGTTCACAAATTGTTTTATTCAGCCAGCTAAACTTGATCAGAGAGGAAAAATAACTTGCACAAAGAACAATAAACTCTCTTATTCGTACCACCAATATTTCAAGGAATGCTTCAGATCTGGTATGTTTAACAATAGATGTTTTCTTACTAATTATCTGTATAAGTAGCTTAAGTATGAGAAAAGTCCGGTGAAATATTTTGGGTACTAAATTGAAGACACATGTAATGATTAATTTAACAATGTTTACTGCTTATTAGTACGCTTCTAGCACTTTCCATATATTTCATTTTTTAATCCATCATTAGGCTTCATGTTATTGTAATTATTTTGTTCAGAACTCTATGTTATTGTCTGCTTGTTATTTCCGATGAAAACACTAAAACCCACGAATTTTTGAGATTAATAATTGTTAGAAACTATGATCTGTCAGGCAAAAAACTTTTGTTAGTCATAATCAAGTCTTTGGCTTTGATGAAATAGTCGGTAAAACCTGGCATGAGTTGAACAAAACCAAAATCTTGGATGAGTACAGGCGTTTTATTGATGACATGATGGTTGAATGTAGAACTGATATGTATAAGACGTAATCAAAAGTTTGCTTTCTCTGTTATCTACAGTTCTTCATACTCTGAACTTTATTATTCTCAGGAAGAGTATACTGGAGATGAAGTTGGGAAACTGCCCTTTGTGAGCTTACATACCATGTGAAGTATAAGTCCTTACACTAGGTACAGTTTCCAATTCAATAATTTGTTTTTAATTGAAATTAGAACTACTTTAATGGGATTCATATTAGTGATTATATTTCCAAGTTGGTCTAACTTTCTGTTCTAACTAAATAACCTTAGCTAATTAGTGTAACAATAGGAACTTGGAATATAAGTAGTACAAAATATTATGCAAAAACAGTAAACTTTATTAAAGCAATAATCTCATGAAATAGATGTCTACGAATAGAGAACTTATTATAACAAATCAAAATCTAGTAAAACTAAAACCAAACAAAAACAGTCCAACATGATGACCAAAGGCGTGGAGACTGGAGTACCAAGTTTGAGGAGCAGCGTTCAGTATGAAAAGAAGGACGTGGTTGTGAAGGTCAAAGTTGAGAAGAAGGAGTGATCACTCTCTAACTTTCACAAATAAATTCAAAAGGTTTCACTTTGATTTTCATCCCTATCCTTTCCGCTAGGATCTCCTAGTTGTGCGTGTTGAGAGGTGAGTCCGAATTCTAGGTTTGACTTTTCCAAGTCAATGGGTTCAACACATATCTTCTTAGAGGTGGAGGATTCATCAGCAGTACCATGGAAGAAGGAGTACCGGAGTCTGATGTGTCGTGGCTATTCTCTAACATGAGTTGTGCCTTTGGGAAAGAATCGTTTAGCATATCAGTTTCCAATTGTCAATACACGGGCAACTAAATTTTAGATAATGTTTGATTTAGCTAACCTGATCAGCTGACACAATAGAGGCAAGATTCACCATATCAGCAAAATATGGTATGTGTTCTTTTTCAACCTTGCAAAGAACTTTTTAAACTTTGTAGTCTTCCTTTCCATCTGATATATGTTCGTTTCAACCTTCACCAAGAAGAGAAAGGTCTTTCCAATTAAGTTTTTAACTGGCCCTAGCAAATTCTCAGGGTCCACAACCTAAGAAGGAAAAATGTATATTACAATCAGTATAGGATCTATTCAGTTTACACCGCTTCTATTTGTGTTAATAAACATAGAGAACCTACATCATCGAGTGATCCATCGAGAATAGATGCGACTGACTCGCCAATGAGTTCAGAGCAAACTGAATCAAATAAGAGAAACCTTGCCTCTCCAAGATTGTCCATAACATTAGCGTAAAGCATAAACTTGTAACACAAATTTACACAAAATGAGTAATGAAATAGTTTAACCAAAATGAGTAATGAAATAGTTTAACTAAAACCATGGATTGATTGTTATTACCTTGGGATGACATTAGTGACCACAGTTTTGCAAGTGGCACACCAAAACCTTAGTTTTTCCCCTTGTTATTCACACCATGGACTCCAGCATAGATATGATTTACTTTCTTGTTGCAAGTCTTACAACTAATGTAATATCATGCCCAATCCGTGTCAATTACATACACATTACATAAAACCCTAAACTTTCCAATCTAAAAAAAGCTATCACGTTTTTTGAATTATATTAAAGAGATGACATGAAGGGTTAAATAGAATTGCTTATTTGATAGAGGTGATATGAATCATACCTCAATTGAACACTTCAAGTCAGAAATTGATTTCCTTAGATAATCAAGGAAATCAACATCTTTGTGAACAACCATTTTCCACCTTGGCTGCCTCTCGCGGGAGATGAGATTGAGGCCATAAGAGGGTAGTCTGTAACAATCAATTACAGTAAGCACCAATAGATTTTCCAATAAGTAAACATTTTTAAACTTGCTGAAAAACACTAAATACTTCACTTATGCCTCTTGGAAAAAAACAGCTCCAGAGAAAGGCGGATTGACATGCACTTGAGTAACATCAAAGGAATTTGATAGAGTCCTTACACCTAGTATAATAGAGCCGTATATTAATAGCAATTCATTGAACCATAAGAGAGGAAGCCGAGAATGAATTAGATATACCTTTGGAAGATTTGATTTTCACAAATCTGAGAATGCAAATCACCATTCCACGATTAGAATTTTGACATGCCCTAAAAATCTGTTCAGCAAATGTACCCCACAAAGTACCGTCAATCCTCTCATCACTATGGGACGTAAAAAAATTGATTGGTGAGATGAAGTTTAATATACGGCTTAGAGTTATGGTTAATGTAGAAAATATAAACGCTGAAAACAAACGTTTCATCACGAATTTCAAATTCGAGTTTGGTTGTGTGTTTGTTATTTGCTTCTAAGTTCTGCAGCTCTCCTAGAGAAACAATCAGAACAATGACATCTATAACAAAAAAAAGGTGTTAGTTTAAATGAAATAAGAACAGAAATTTCGAAGAGAATTATAACTTTTTTAATAGAGATTTACCAACTAATATATATGGATTAAACTCTCCATTCTGGATTTTCTGAAACTTTGCCAATGATAGAAACATAGAATCAAATACAGGTTCAGATCCCATTACAGTGGTTCCATTGGTTAATGTCATCTTGTACAGATGATTAGTTGGCCTTAATTGACCGCCAGCATAGTTGAGAGTAAACATCTCAACAAACACCCACTGCCAACAGTTAGCTTATTAACATGTCTTGATACCAAGTCTGTCCTAACTGTGGCGTGGATTTTTTTGTTCTGCAACATAGATTAACTTTCAATCATTATCAACAAATGAAGGAAACAATATAAAGAGCCAATAAAAATTAAATATAGATTACCTGTTCATTAGAGAAAATGAGTTCAAGTGTTTCACTAGTCTTTTGTGTATATTATTTCCAGGAATGAAGAACTTTGACTTGAACTCTTCATGTTTTGGTGTAGGGGCGGACGTCTTTAAAGCTAATGGTAATGTGAGTGGTGATGAAAGAAATCTCGTTGGTTCTTTATATAGTGGTATGGAAAATGGGTTAATATCGTGTATGGGGAGTAAATAAGCCGCAAGCTTTTTTGAGGATTTTCCTTTATTTGAAGGTTTTGAATTGATTGGATTAGTTGTGAATTTTATTTTATGATGAAAATTTATGGTTGTTATAAAAGATTAAAATAAGAAAGAAGAATGAGGACTAGAGAGAGTACAACTCAAAACAAGAGTTTTCTTATTGCTTTCTCTTTCTCTTCTCTTTCCTTTGTAACTTACAAATGAATGAAACGAACTATATATAGAAGAGTTTACTTAGCTAGGAAGTAAATTATTTAGGGAAGAAGTAATGGATAAACATCATCCATATCTTAGGGAGGAAGTAATGGATAAACATAATCCATATCTTAGAGGGGAATTAATGGATAAACATCATCCATAGCTTAAGGAAGAAGTAATGGATGGAGATAAGCATCATCCATATCTTATAGATAGAGATGAGTGATGGATAATCACATCCATATTTATCCAGTTTATAACACTCCCCCTTGAATATCCATCACTTTTGATGAGTTACGTACTGCCTCGTTAAAAACCATGTCATAGAAAAACCCTTTGGGATAAAAACCATGACAAAGGAAAAAGAGTACAGTGACGTAACTCTCCCTGGAAGAAACTTCACAGGTCTCGTAGATGACGCATTCCAATACTTTGAACATGCTTTCTAAATGTCGAAGTTGGAAGCGTCTTTTTGAATAGATCTGCTGCATTGTCACTTGAACGAATGTATTGCACTTCTACTTCCTTGTTCTTCTCTAGTTCTTGAGTGTATGAGAAGAGAATCGTGGAGGGATATGCTTTGTTCTGTCGCTCTTGATATAGCCTTCTTTGATTTGAGCAACACATGCAGCATTATCTTCATATATTCTTGTTGGCTCTCTTTTGATGACTAATCCACTAGTTTCTTGAATATGATTAGTCATGGCGACTATAGTCAGCTTTTGAGAACGCCACGAGATTCCAGTTCCACCAATGGTAAAAACATATCCGGTTTGCAGATCTGCATCTGCAAAACCAACTTGACCAAACTCGGGGTTTCTAGGATAATATAATCCAAAATTAATAGTACCTTGAAGATAACTGATATACCTCGATTTTCTCTGCTTTTAGCTATGATTTAGGTATAGTTTTTAGAGTCATTTTGTTATTTGTAGAGTCTTTTCTAGTCTTTTTCAGGTCTTTACATGTTTGGGATGCATTTGAAGATTATGGAGCATTCTGGAGCAAAACAGACAACTTAAGTTGCGGCAGCAATCCGGAGACGAAAATTGACGTAGGTGTCGATCGACACAACCCCCGGTGTCGAGCGACACCAATACCTGACGACAAGTGAATTGCGCAACTTATTGATGTTTTGAAGATTTCCAAATTCGGCCCAGAACTTTCTCCTATTTTTAAAGAAGTCCTTGCACGTTTTAGGTCATATATATATATATATATATATATATATAGTTTTAAAGGTCATTGTTTAGACCTAACTCTGATTATCTTTTTTATTCTTGGAAGCAAAACCCTGTGGAGACTCCCTTTAGAGAAGATTCTTCTAAACTCTTTTCTCTTCTTCATTCCATCATTGATTTCTTATTCAATCATGTTTTGTTCTTCTATGATCATGCTTGAGTAGTTCTTTTGTTGGGTTTAGGGATTCTTATTAGGGATTTGGATGAATTAGTAAATCAAAAACCCTGTTAGGATAATATATTTAGAATTCTTCATTTTTGATTATTCTTAATGCTAGTTCTAGTTAGTTCTAGAGTAAATAGCTAGAACTTGATTTTAGGTTATTAGGTATGCCCACCATAGGTATCTAATAATGGAACTATTTTAGATGAGCCTAGTATTTAGATGCGTGCTAGAGTCCATTACTTAGGTAAACTTATCAAACCTGATTATAATGCTTGCTTAGTTCTAGGGATTTACAAGAGAGTTGGGATCAATACTATTAAGCATAGTGAGTTTCGCGGAATACCACCGGTTACTTTATATTAGTGATTTGTGTTCTAGAATGGTTCGATAATATTCCTAATTTACTGCTAGATCTACTATTCTGATATCTCCTGAGAATTTTCTAAACCCGACATCTTAATCATCTGAATCTACAACCAATTTTAATTGATTTCTTGTCTTTTACTTTTATAATACTTTCTGTTTAGCTTTATTCAAAACTGTTAATCTATTGTGTGATCCGAGAACTTTGTGGAATTCGATCCCTAAGTGCTATAACAATCTCTTTATTTGAGAGAGTAGTCATTAGGGAAATTTGACTCATATCAATAACGGAAGATGTGCTTTATCCCATTCCAATGCCTTCGTGTAAGGGATGAATTGTACCTTGCAAGCAAATTAATAGCAAAAGCAATATCTGGTCTAGTACAATTTGCAAGATACATAAGTCCACCGATAGCATTCATATAAGGTACTTCGGGACCCAGAAAATCTTCGTTATCCTCACAAGATCTAAATGGATCATTTTCAAGACTTAAAGATCTATTGATGATAATAGGTTTTTAAGATCAATTAATCCTAAAGCATTATCATGTCGTTGTAGTACTTAAGGTTGTCAATCCAAACGGGTGTGATGCTTACAATCAAGATGTGATCAGAAGTCACTAAGTCAAGCCAAGCAATAACAGGTTTTGGTGTGTTCTAGCAGTCCTAAGTGAACATGCAGAAAACAGAAATTCAAGCAGAATAATAAAAGCACTCGACCAACACAGCTCGTTACAGAGCACTAGGTGTGGTCGAGTGAGTTGGTCGAGTAACAGGTAGTAAACGAAACAGAGACACTCGACTGCACAGTCTGTTGCCAGACAACTGGGTGGTCGAGTATCAGGTCGAGTAACAGGAAAAAATTGCAGAAACTAAGCAACAGATGACAAGATGCAGTAAACAACAGTAGAGTAAACAATAAAATCAATCAGATAAAGAATTCCCGAGGATGGGGTAATTGAGTAGTTTCGTTTCCTTAGTTTACAGGTGATTGACATGCTCAATAAATTATCCTTAGACAACAAGTTCATTAACCGAATCTAAGTGCCACAGCAACAGAGACCCTCAAGTTAACCTAGTCCCAGACTCAATCACCATTGACGAGAGCTAACCTAACAGGCATTACGAATCAACAAGTTAAAGCCAAAACGCT
>Ga0041059_1002965_pt1 | contig 12088 bp, 16 predicted proteins | sample AraColnosormetaG_FD_56232 | JGI IMG/M metagenome (GOLD analysis project Ga0041059, IMG submission 56232) | Arabidopsis roots microbial communities from North Carolina, USA - Col MF nosort | ecosystem: Host-associated > Plants > Roots > Unclassified | place: USA: North Carolina | collected... | reverse complement strand
CTTTTTTTTTTTTTTTTGTGATTTCTGAAGAATGGGATGATAGTGCAAACACGGATTTCCCCAATCTATAACTAGACTTCCAAAAACCTTTTCAGTTTTCAACATCGAAATTTCTCCTATTTGTTATTTTTAAAACATTTGGGGCTATTTATTATTTTCTTAAAAGTATAGATAATTATAAGAAAAAGGGTCTCAAACGCTCATCATCCTCAATCGACGCAGATAGTTCCACCAATTAGGGTTTTCGTCCGCCAGAATTTCCAGGTAGGTGAACTCTCTCTGTTCCTCTTCCCCAATTCGTCTCTCTTCAATCTCAGATAGAGTTACGATTTTTTCTTGTTCTAAAACCCTAAAAAGTTTTCGATTACGAGTCGATTGAAATTTTACTCCTTTTGAACAGAGACGTATCTTGAATCTAGACATGGGATCTCATGAGCAATCGCCTGAGAATAACGGTTCGAGCACTGTATCGAAGAAAGTTGCTGATATTTGGCAACGAATGAACGAAGGAGTTCCAAATAAACGTGTCAATTTCGTCTCAACCGCTTTGCCCGCTAAAAACTCAGCTAATAGCGTGAGATTTTTATCTACTCTCTCTGCGTTTTGATTCTTTTCTTACGTTTGGGATTTTGAATGTGTTTTTCAAAAAAAATTTGCAGAATTGGAAAAGTTATCTCGGTGTGAATGTGAAGAAGAAGGATACTTGTGTTTCTGATGTACAGAAGAGTGTTTTGAATCATAGCTGTAGTGAGGAGGCTAAGAGTATTGCTGCAGCCGCTTTAGCTGCGGTGCGAAACGCAACTGTAACGGCTGCAGCTGCATCGAGCCGGGGCAAGATTGAGGTTAGAAAAGTTTTATGTTTGAATTTGTGTGTTTTGGTTCGTTATTGTTAGAAGATAAGATCTTATCAGCTGTTTTGGAGCTAAAAAGATAGATTGTGTAGGAGTTGAATCACTGTCTCGAGTAAAAATGTGGTTTGATTGAACCTTTACGATAAGAAAATAAAGCTCGTTTCTTGTTTGAGTTTGTGTTTGGCTCAGAATTTTATGAATCTAAGGTTTGATTAGTTGTTTAGGAACTAAGAAGATAGATGGTGTAGGAGTAGAATCTCTGTCTCGAGTTAAAATGTAGTTTGATTTTGATTGAACCTTTACGATCCCCGAATAAACCTCATTTCTTGTTTGAGTTTGTGTTTGACTCGGAATTGTTAGATTCGAAGGCCTTCTCAGTTGTTTGGAACTAAGAAGATAGATTGTGGAGGACTGGAATCTCTGTTTTGGGTTGAAATGCATTTTGATTGAACCTTTTTTCGAATCTGTGTTTAAAACTAGGAAGGTGGATTGTTTAAAGCTTGGTACTGTATCGTTAGGATGTAAGATCCCCGAAAGTTTTTTTTTGTTCGAATCTGTGTTTTGGCGCGGTACCGTATCGATAGAATGTAAAATCTTATCAGCTGTTTAAAACTAGGAAGGTGGATTGTTTAAAGCTCGTTTCTTGACTTTGTTTTTGGCTCAGAATTGTTTGATTAGTTGTTTGTAACTAAGAAGATGGATTTTGGAATCTCTGTTTTCAGTTAAAATGCAATTTGATTTAACCTTTCTTTATCCGTATGTACAGTTTGTTTTTGGTTCGAATCTGTGTTTTGGCGCGGTACCGTATTGTTAGAATGTAAGATCTTATCAGCTGTTTAAAACTAGGAAGGTGGATTGTGTAGGATTAGAATCTACGTCTCAAGAAAAAGTGTAGTTTGATTGATCCTTTGTGATATGAAAACAATGCTTGCTTTTTGTTTGAATCTGTGTTTTAGCTTGTTATTGTATTGATATAACTTAGAATCTTTGATCGTATCAGCTGTTTAGAAGTAAGAAGATGGATTGTGGATGACTAGAATCTCTGTCTCAAGTTAATGTGGTTTGATTGATGCGTTGCAATCCATAAATAAAACTTCCTTTTTGTTTGAGTTTGTGTTGTTAGTTACTATGATCTTATCAGCTTTTTGGAACTAGGAATATGGAATGTGTTAGAATAGAATCTAATTAATTGAACCTCTGTGATCTGTGATTTGCACTTGGGGCGTATTCATTCAGTTAATACATATGTTCTTCTCGATTATTTCCAGATAACCGAGGTCAAAGATTTTGCGGGTCAAGAAATCGAAGTAAAGCGGTTAGTTGAAGCGGATTCAAAGGAAGCATTGGAGAGGGGAAACAAAGGCTCCTCTTCCTCCTCAGCAGCGCCTTCAGCGGTTGATGCGGTTCTTGAGCAGATAAAAAAGAAACAAAAGCTGAGTGTTTTGGACAAGACGAAGAAAGATTGGGGAGAGTATAAGGAAGAACACAAAGGTGTTGAAGACGAGCTAGATAAGTACAAGAAAAGCTCGGATCAGTATCTCGACAAAGTTGGTTTCTTGGAGAGAGCTGATTACAGACAGTTTGAGAAAGAGAGAGACGCTCGTTTAGCTCTTCAGTCCAAGAGAAGACACGATGATGTATGAAATGAAATGTGACCGACCCTTTTAACATGTATGAAATCATTTTCTCAAGCCATTTTGGTCACATTCTTTCCATAGTCTAAACCGAGTTCCCGTTGCATGATTGATTCTGATTTTTTATGTCTCGTTCATAAGAATTGAGAACATCCTCTCTTGTAGGCCATGGACAATGAAATGGGCTTGTAATGCAAATGAAATCCCAACTTCTGAAGCCCATGTTTTTATTTCAACCCAATTATGAAACGAAACATCATTTCATTTGTGATCGCAATCTTTTCGTTCTTTTGACCAACAAAAATTAGCAAACTCAAATCCGTATTTAGGTCTGAAAGAAGACAGTGAGACTAATTGTTATGCTAATTTGGTTTTTCGACTGTATATGGCATTTGAATATTTTATACCTAAAAATATCACTAATTGACCTGAATTTACCAAACTTAATACCTAATTTGGTTTTTCGACTGGCATTAGCTCAATTGGTAAAGACCTTTGGCGAAGCTTAGAGGTCGCCGGTTCGAATGATGTTTGGGATGAAACTAATATTACATGATGTGGTTTCGGGCCTGGAAAAATTACGGGCTTCGGTCCAAAACCTCCTGATATTCAAAAAATAAAGAAAAAAAATTAGTAGTAGGAAACTCCAATCTACAAAATATTCGGATGAATTAACGGTATCTTGAAAACGTCCAACTTAGGATAAAACCGATATAATAATAGGGCCACGTTGAACTAAATAAATATTCCATACACAAAAGACTTACAAGAACATGGTATGTACCATATACATCAACATTTATCACACCAATTAATATTTCAATTTCCATATTATTTACGATTCTAGATTTAATATCTTTATCCGATTCTAAATCTTGGCAAACAAGAATCGGGTCAATCACAATCAAAAAACGTTTTCCATAAGAAAATCCCCTAAGATATTCAAAATCAAAACCATAATTAATTCAACTTCCTCTTTCTCTCCTTTATATAATATCACCATCGACATATCTTATAACCGCAACCAAAAAAAAAGTTCTTATCTTTTAAAACTTATCTAAAGAGACTAAGCTTCTTTTGAGATGGCACCAACGGAGATGAACATCGAAAGAAAGGTAGAGGCTGACGTGGCGGTGATTCCTAATGATGGAAAAAGGGCTTACGTCACTTTCCTAGCTGGTAACCAAGACTATTGGATGGGTGTGGTTGGTTTAGCCAAGGGACTTCGTAAGGTGAAAGCAGCTTATCCTCTTGTTGTGGCTATGCTCCCAGACGTACCGAAAGAACACCGTCAAATCTTGGTGGCTCAAGGATGTATCATCCGGGAGATTGAACCGGTTTATCCGCCGGAAAACCAAGCTGGTTATGCTATGGCTTATTACGTTATCAACTACTCCAAGCTTCGAATTTGGGAGGTAGGATCTTACTTACATGCATATATCCGTATATCACTGTATCGGTTTTCTTTGTCAACTATCGTTTATTGCATGTAAACACGTACCCACAAATTACTTTGAGTGACACGTGGATTTGAATGTTTGTGAATTTTTTAACAGAAACAAATAATAACGCTTATCATTTTATCTAACAAATAAATTGTCATGTGCCGTATACTAATCAAGATTTATATATAGTCACAAATCTATAATAATAACGCTTATTATTATTCTCAGAAGTTGTTTTAATTTAGTAAATAACATTTCAAGAACATATGTATAAAGTTTGTCTTAAGTCTTATAGTATATATATTTTATTCTAACCATATGATTACATATATAAATGCAGTTTGTGGAATATGAGAAGATGATATATTTAGATGGAGACATACAAGTGTTTAGCAACATCGATCATCTATTTGACACTCCATCTGGCTACTTGTACGCCGTCAAAGACTGTTTTTGCGAGGGTTCTTGGTCAAAAACACCTCAATACAAGATTGGTTACTGCCAACAGTCGCCCGAAAAAGTGAGGTGGCCGATGAACAGTCTTGGTCATGTGCCGCCATTGTATTTCAACGCGGGTATGTTGGTCTTTGAACCAAATCTCCTCACTTACGAGGATCTTCTTCAAACTGTTCAAGTCACCACTCCTACTTCATTCGCCGAACAGGTCCGATCAATTAGGATTTTTTAAGACTTTTATTTTCATTATTTACATTTATTTTACAAATCTAATATTATTGTTTATCTATTTATAAGATTTTCTGAATATATACTTTAGAGATATTTACAAGCCAATCCCTTCGACGTACAACCTCGTACTAGCTATGCTTTGGCGTCATCCCGAATGCATTGACCTCGACCAAATCAATGTTGTTCATTATTGTGCTAAAGTATGTTTGTTTTTAATCTCTTAATAGGACTCTTGATATGTAATATAATAGATCATGTTACTAATTAATGTTGGTCATGTTAATTTTGAATCATTTTCTAGGGCTCAAAACCTTGGAGATTCACTGGAGAAGAGGAGCATATGGACCGAGAAGATATTAAAATGTTGGTGAAAAAATGGTGGGACATTTATGAAGACACGAGTTTAGACTACAAGACATTTGTTGAGAACGAGTCGAAGCTGAATCCGATCGTTGCAGCCTTGGCCTCTAAAGAATCAGGTTGTGATGGTCTTACTAGCCTCGCTCCTTCCGCCGCAAAATCAAATCCCTAACATGCATGGAAGCTATCTTTTATCGCTTTCTTTTTAATGCAAGGTTTTAGCTATATCTATAATTTTCTTATAATTATATATAGCAAACTTCTTTTATGTTTGTGAGATAAGAGTGGTTGGTCTTGTGTTTTTTCAAGACTTTTATTTCCATGACAACCTCGGCTACCCTTAATTTGCTTTTGTATCCCCCTCTCTTTTTAATAAGTAATCAATAATAAGAATGATAATGCTATTATGGCTTTAATCGCCTTCTCTTTCATTTTTTTTTAAACAACCTAATAGATTATTTCAAATATTTGTGTACATCAATTTTGAAAACTATTGGATTAGTAGAATGGTACTACCTACCTTTTTACATCAACTAGTTGTAGTTGATATCAGTAGTTTGGTTTTAACATCTATTAGTAATATTTGTTAATTTAACCAAGGATTACTAAAATCCGAAAATATATCACTACTGATACTATGAAAGTACTATCGATCCCAAAATATCAATCGATAATCGATGTACAGTTACTGAGTGTTTGACTTGTTTGTTGTTAAATGGCATATAATCAAATAACCTTTCCTGGTATGATATTATATAGTAATTAGCGACTAATCCCATTAAATATCTCTTTATATCTGATATGGATCAAATGACTAATCCATCAAATAAATTGATTTATACGAGATAAATTGTTGCTACCTATGCTTAATGGCCTTTCTTAAAGAATGCAAATTTTATTTAGCAAAAAAAAAGAATGCAAATTTTAGTATCGAAGAATAAATGAAAAAAAAAAACCATCTAAGGAATTCTATATAAAACATTTCAATTTGTATTATTTCGAAATGCCATAAATTTCTATTATCCAATTTGATCTTATATGGAAAATATATCTCATAGTATTACAAAACATAATTGTAACTAGAAGAAACCTCGCTTAAATTTTTGGATAATAAGCTATATTATACTCCTTCTGTTCTTTATTAATTCATTTCTTAGAAAAAAAAATTGTTTCAAAAAGATTATTTTTTTTAGTTTTTCTATGCACTATTTATTAATTATTATTGATGAATTTTAAATTTTAAGACAAATAATTAAATATCATTGGCTTAAAATTATAGAAAAATATAAATCACAAAAATAATATATTTATAATCAGTTTTAATATGTTTTGTGTTTTTCTAGAAAATCAATGAAATAAAATAGAGAGAAGAAATGGTTTGCATTAAAATATTTTCTTTGATGATTTTCATACCAAGTTGAAAAGGTAAATTTAACTTATAAAATAATAAAAAAAGCTTGACTTGTTTCTTATAACGTATAAAATATAGATAGAGAGTTGTAATGCAGATCTATCAGTTTGGGCTTGTCGAAAAACTATGAGCTTTGGTGAGATTCAGACAAATGAGTTTGATCATGTTGCATATCATTAGCCAATGAGAAGAGACCATCAATCAAATTTGTGAGATACGATAACCTTGTGCGAGAATGAAGGAATCCTCGCAGGTCTGTTTAGAGCAATCCTAACGCAAGATACACTCACATAGAAACCTCCATCTGAATTTCCAGTTCCGAATCACCACCACCAAGAACAACTTCATTCTTCAAAATATCAAAATTATTGAAAACGGTACGAAATCTGATTTGGTGCTTTACATTTATCCCTTGCTTAAGATATTTAATCACACCATCTTCCAAAACGTTACGTGGATTCTTAATCAGCCAGAACCCTACAAAAACGAATAATTTCTTAGTCTAACCATTTCCTCGTCTCCAAGATACTTTAATCAAATCAAGTCTTTGGACATTTGAAATATTTCAGTACCTATTTGATCCTCCATATACTCAATGAGTCTGAAGATATCCATACCCAACACCACCCTCATAGTCCTATCACGTTCCCTGGTGATTTTAAAACTAGTGTCGAAATCCTTGAATAGAACTAAACAAGCCATTTGGTAAACCTACCCATCTAATTCCTGCTTCTTTAGACAATATGTTACAGTTTCTTCTTACTTCTCCAGCTTCAATCACACTCAAAATAGGGTAGACCCAATCACATTTGCTAACAACAGCCGCTAAACAAACTTTGTCAAGACACCTGTTCTGCCGTAAAGGTTATGGATAAATTCTTATTAAAAATTTAACAATATCTTTTTTTTTAAGACCGTGTGCTCTGTTTGGTCTTGGGCAAAGCCTTTCTTTGGTTTCTTGACATTGTAACAGAACATATCGATTACAAAAGACAAAGTACACATGATAAAATGTCTTGTAGGAAGTAAACTACATATTCAATTAAGCTCAAGGAGGTGTTTTTGTGTATGAAAAAATACACTAAAGCTTTAGAATCTAAATATCAACTGCAGAAGGAATGTCGTCGACCGTTAGATCTACGCCATCATCTGGTAACTCAGATCCGAGTGGTCCTAGTATCCCGTCAGAACTCAGCGTCAGTCCACTCTGTTCAAACACACAACAACATGAGCTTATTATCCTCCACCAATTACAACCTTCTATGGTTATGGTTAAACAAACCAACATACCGAAAACAACAACATAATTCTCAAAATCCAAATTAACTCATTTGTGATGATCAATGTAAAAGGAAAAAATCTTAGATGGTTACTAAACATGTACACTTTTGGAACTTGATTGCAATAAGAAATCAATAAGCATGGATAAACGAGATCAGGCAAGTGGAGAATGATACCTCAGGTTGGAAGCGAAGCATGTCTGCACGAGCCATGGCTTCTGCTTGCGCAATTCTCTGTCTGAATGTCTGAGCCATCTCCTCAGCCTTGAGACAGCAGAAAGTAGCAAATGATTGAGACATAAAAGAAAATAGGGAAAGTTTTTTTGAATGGAAATAGAGTTACCTTCTCGAACACAAGTTTTGGGTTACGAATCATATCACCAGGTGTTGGCTCCAGCTTCTTTGTGGAGAGACTTACTCTTCCTCTGTCACGGTCGTGACTCAATATCATAACCTGTACATTAAAAGTTAGGGACTGTTGTTTTAACATCTGAAATTAAACGTTTAAGAGTATACCTTCAAAGTGTCACCAGGCTGAAGAACAGTTGCGATATCTGAGACACGGTCATGACTTATCTGACTGACATGAAGAAGCCCATTGATTCCACCAATGTCAATGAAGGCACCATAAGGTTTCAAGCTCTGAACAACTCCGAGGACCACAGATCCAATTCCAAGCTGAGCTTGGCTATCTGCTACAGCTTTACGGTTGCTGAGGACAAGCTTTGTTTGTTCCTCATCAACCTCCACAAACTTAAGAGGTATTTCTTTTTCAAGAAGCTCTTCAGCTGCTGCTTTCTGACAAAAATGTAGAAGAAAACACATTTCATATATATCAGGTTGTGTTTCGTCTTAAAATCAACTAACAAAACCTTGAAATATTCACAGTTCTGAGGCAACTACTAACCGATGATATCTGCGAAAAGGGCACAAATCCACGAAGACCTTCCACAAGAGCAACCAATCCACCTTTGTTAGCACCAATAACCTACACATAACAATCAAATTCCTGAAACTATAACCACAGAAACCACAATAGTAGCAAACAAGTTTCAAACATACCTTAGCCTTGACAATAACATCCTCAGCCTGAAGCTGCCTGCAACGTTCCCAAGCAAGTTCGTATTGAATATTCCTTAAGCTCAATAGCAAACTGTCATCACTTTCATTTTCACCAATGATGACAAACTCTTCCACCATACCAGGTACAATACCAGCTTCTTCCACATGCTTAATTCTATGAATACACGCTTGTTCTACCGACAAGTAAGCCGATGACTTTGCAGAAATGTCAACTAATGCACCATTTGCATCAGTCTTGAACACTGTTCCTTTTACCTAAAACAACATCATTAACCACAAATGATACACAATTTCTACAGAACCACCATTGTCATGTAATAAAACTCATATCTTTAGAACTATATTTCAAATTCCCCAAAGAATCTGAAGTAGGTAAAAGAGAATAGACAAACCCTAGTGCCGATTTCGGAATTGAAGTCGTATTGTTCAATAGCAGCAGCGAAATCGTCGACGGTGAAAGCAACACCTTCCATAGGAGAAGTTCTACATCGTTCATAAGCATCTTCGAACATCTTCTTCAGCTCAAGACGCTCCTTTGTTTGACCGCTAGACATTGCAACCGCGGCGACAATAGTCGGAGAAACAGAGGCAGATTTGTTCTGGGGAAAGTTCTTCGAAGCTCTCCTCGATAACCTAGAAGAAGAAGAGAGTGGGGAACATCTCAATCCCGAGAATTGCTGAGCCAAAGACGCCATGGTTGAGTCTCACTCACTCACACAGAGAGTTTTATCTGTTATTCTTCTATGGCTCCTGCGTTTTATCGTTGGGTTAGATAAGGCCATAAGGGAATGGTAGAGATGATGATCTGGACTGAAAACTACATGCCGTTTTTCAGTCATCTAAACAGCGTGACGTTAGAAAACAAGTACAATAAATAAATGTACTAGGTATCGATCCAAGCTGCGCAGCGCGAAAGAATATATGTATAAAAAAATTAAAAGTAACGATCACAATCATATAGTAGAGTTCGTTAAAGGTTTAAATATAAATATAAGTTTTATGAAAATATAAATAGATTATGTACGTATAAATGTTGTAAACCGATGCTCAAAACCACACGAAACTTTAACACTTTCCAACTCAATCTCTCTCAACTCTCAAGAATCAAACACTTTTTTGAATCGTGAATGAAAACAAAAAGAAAGAACAAAGACACAAAGTTGTTTACTCAGTTTAATCCATCGATGTGATGAATCTATGTCTGGGGCTGAATTCAATCCAGCAATCCACTATGAAGATTTAATGTCTTTCTCCAGAAACTCAAGAACAGAGCTCTTCAATGGAGATTACAAACGAAGAAGAAGAAAATACAGTACAAAGAGAAAGAAGCTGAGAATACAAAGTATTTATAGAACCAGACCAAAACGGCAAACCCTCTAAACCAGCTGGAGTCTTCTGATCCTTTTCTCAAACACTTAAAATCAGTCTTCTAACCCTTCAATTGATGCTTAAACCAACAATCAATCACTAACCAATACTAACCGGTCTAATCAAGTTGACATCAGACTAAACCGGAAGAATTGGATCACACCTTCACAATCTCCACCTTGATACAAGTCTTCATCAAACATAGTAGATGCCATACATGGACTTAACCTTCAGCAAACCGAGCATGAAAGCTCAGTCCCACTTGATCAACTTCAGAAACTCCAAAGCTGAAACAAACTTGTGAATTGGGATACACTTAGTCAACATATCTGGAGGATTGTTTGACGTGTGGATCTTCACCACATTTATTTCCCCTTCTTCTATGATCTCACTCATAAATGCCCGTTTACGCAACATGTGTTTAGTCCTTTCATGGAACACATTGTTCTTGGTTAGGCAAATCGCAGACTGAGAGTCACACCACACCTGAACTTTATCCTGCTTGAAACCAAGATCTTCCATTAGCCCTTTAACCCAAATAGCTTCTTTCACAGCTTCTGTTAAGGCTATAAACTCTTCTTCAGTAGTAGACAATGCAACAATTGACTGCAGACAAGATTTCCAACTAACTGTGTTGTCTCCCACAGTGAAAATATATCCACTAACAGATCTTTGTTTTTCAAGATCTCCACCATGATCTGAATCACAGTAACCCATAATATTCAAATTCTTCCCTTTGGTATACACAAGACACAACTCTTGTGAGCCCTTTATATATCTCAACAGCCATTTAACTTCTTCCCAATGCATAGACCCGGGCTTGCTCATGAACCGACTAACCAGACCTAATGCATAGGCTAAGTCAGGACGAGTACCAATCATAGAATACATAACACTTCCTACTGCACTTGCATAAGGAGTTTTCTCTGTGTTAATGCATTCTGACATATCTCTCACTGATGAGAGTTTGAAATGGGTTCCAATAGGTGTATTCGTAGCCTTACACCCACTCATATTAAACCTTTGAAGTATCTTACCTAGATACCCTGACTGAGACAAGCATAATACACCTTGTTTCATGTCTCTAGTGATTTCAATTCCTAGGATCTTACTTGCAGCACCTAGATCCTTCATTTCAAATTCCTCACTAAGTCTCTTCTTTAACTTGTTAACCTCTCACATATCTTTTGCAGCAATCAACATATCATCCACATAAAGTAACAGATACACATGATTTTCTGCACCAATCAGCTTGACATAGACACACGAATCATGAACACTTCTAACAAATCGTTCCTCAGACATGAATCTATCAAATCTCTTATTCCATTGACGAGGAGCTTGTCTAACCCGTATAGAGCACTACAAGAATATGGAGCATTTGTAGCGCCCGAAAAATGCTATTTAATTATACTATAGCGTTATTAGAAGCACTCTATCATCGTTCGTCATAATAGGTCGGAGACATATTGTAGCTTTTTTTTGTTCTGCTATCATTATTTCATTAATTACAGCGCTTTATCTGCTGCAATCTTTAATTATTTAATAGCGATTAGTTTCTGATATTAATAACTATTATACATAGCATATTTAATTTACTACATATAATTAGACAATAGCATTTAGTTAATTGCAATATTTATATATTATGATATTTTTAATTATACAATATTTCTTCAATTAATTTCAGCTCATAAATTAATTTTTAATCCCAAATTCAGAAAAAATTCATATTATTTAGATATCATAAATTCAAAATTTAGAAAGAAATTCATATTATATAAAATTTAAGATCCCAAATTACATTTTAATGTCAAAGTACTTAACAAAAAAACCAACATATGTTTACACAAACATGATTTTATCAGTAGGCCAAGCCACAATACTACCTACTGCATCGGCAATGGTTTGAATTTCAGAGTTTGGTCTCCACACAGCAGCATCTCCAATCTTTGAAACTTCTACACAT
>Ga0041059_1002964_pt1 | contig 12090 bp, 14 predicted proteins | sample AraColnosormetaG_FD_56232 | JGI IMG/M metagenome (GOLD analysis project Ga0041059, IMG submission 56232) | Arabidopsis roots microbial communities from North Carolina, USA - Col MF nosort | ecosystem: Host-associated > Plants > Roots > Unclassified | place: USA: North Carolina | collected... | reverse complement strand
AAAAAAAAAAAAAAAAATTGAATGTATGGTTTGAAAGAAATTAGAACCACTTTTCAAAACATAAAAAAAATCATATATATGTTTTTATTTATGACTCATTCTTAAAACAATTTCTTTTTATAAATAATATGACAAATATAGCTCCCACTTGCGTCAGCCGTGATCCGCGGCATTGTCCTACCCCAAGCCAAGAAGTCTGCGAGTTTTGCAAATGGAGCAGCGAAAAAGGAGCCGAGCTTGAAGACACAGTTCCAGACGTGCCAAGAGGCCTTTGTAAGTATTGGAGATTCTCTCATGAGCGCTTTTGAAGAACTCAAGCGCGATCCACATATCGCAACCTATGATGTTATGACTTGTACCGACCATACAACCCAAGTGAAGAATTTGGTCGGAAAAAACACAGATGTGGCTTCGAAGACTCTCATAGAGATGACAATGCAAATGGAGAAGCTCATTCCTCTTGCTCTTGCATCCACACAAGTTCTTGGCGGGTGAAAACGAAAGTGATAACATATATCATCGTGCTTATCTTAATATATGATTTAAAGAGTACCATTTATAAAACAATCTTAATTTTAAGAGTTACATACTAGGCCATGATTGTTTGTACTTTCGAAAATGGTTCGGCTTAAAAACTTTTGGGGCCTTAGGCTTTTGGATGTTTTAATGAGGCTCAAATATTTTCGACCGTGAGTTTATTTGGGCCCAAATGAACTATCTAGGAAAGATCTCCTGTGGTTAAAATTAATTTAGATGTATATATTCGGACATAGCTTTTGGTTTGTGTGACAACTTTATTTCCATATATAAACTAGTCAAGCCTCTAAAGAGAGACCACATTCCGAAAAGTACTTGTTTATTGGTGTTATTCATCGCTGCTCAAGGTGGCAAACCAAGGAGAACAAGAAGAGTCCAGGGCCAATGAGCCTGAGGGTATCAAATCAGTGATTGATGACATCTACATTTTTGAAGACGACCCTGTGGTTGATAGGTTCAATAGGTTTGGCACGGAGATGTCTGCCATGGTCTCGGCCTTGACACAGGTGGTTTCTGCTCGCTCTCAGACTGAGGCTGAAGGTGCTCACTCTCAGACTGAGGCTGAAGGTGCTCACTCTTCTTCCTCTTCGGCTGGACATAAAAGAGGATGGCTTGGAATCGATTCTGCTCCTATTCCCTCATCATTTGCTCGTGTAGACTCTTCACATAATCCGATCGGTGAGTCTAGATGTTACATTTCGTGAACCGTCTCTATAGCTTTTATTTTTGATATGTGTTCTTGTTCTCGAATTTATTTGCTTAAACATGGACTCTAACATCTCAAAGACAAGAAATAAAATTTGGTTAATTGTTTCTGTCTGATTAAAACAAAAAAATTACACGTCAAATCATAAAAAGAATCGCTATTTTGTACAGAAGAATCCATGAGCAAGGCATTTCCAGAGGAAGCAAGGGAGAAAAAAAGGAGGTACAGAGGAGTAAGGCAGAGACCATGGGGCAAATGGGCAGCTGAGATACGTGATCCACATAGAGCCGCTAGGGTTTGGCTCGGGACGTTTGATACAGCGGAGGCCGCGGCTAGAGCCTACGACGAGGCTGCACTCCGGTTCCGTGGAAATAAAGCAAAGCTAAATTTCCCAGAGGATGTAAGGATTCTTCCTCCTCCCCCTCCTCTTCTTCGTTCACCAGCTGACACGGTGGCGAATAAAGCAGAAGAGGATCTGATAAATTATTGGAGTTATACAAAGTTGTTGCAAAGTTCAGGCCAACGGTCATTTCTCGAGCGAGGACAAGAAGAGAGTAGTAACATATTTGAACATTCACCAATGGAACAACCTCTGCCTCCTTCAAGTTCTGGTCCAAGTTCCTCTAATTTTCCTGCACCTTCTCTACCTAATACATAGTTTCACTTTTATTAAAGCTCTACAAATACAATTAAATACATAGCTAAATGAAAATGATTTTCTTGTCTGTATACCTTCTTAAGTGCTAAACAATATATTGTACTCTTTGTTTTCCTTAACTAATCTCTCTCCCTTTTTTTGTTGTAGAATCTTTTTTATCATCCAAAATTCACTTCCCACACGTTTTAGTTTCGTATCTCAGTTACGTCTAACGAATTATATTGGTTAAATGAAACAATACTCCAAATATTACCTCTAAAAGTTTAGTATCGAAACACTTCTCCATTGTGCTCCGAATCGTATATGTTCGATTTTTTTGTAAAAAAATAACCTTGAAAACAAGCAGAGTTAGGCCAGTGACAAAAATTAGGCAAGATGCAGCAAAAGAGTCGGCAATGGGTTAGCTCGATGTCACGTACATGGTACATTTTGAGCTATCTTGACAAAATCTTTCCATGATTCTTGTCTTGGACCATCATTCATTTTTCCGACCTTTTGAAATTATATTCATGATTCATACATGTCAAAGAGAAAACGTTAGGTCTACGAGACGACGTAACTCAACTTATGCACTCTTTAATTTTAAATCAATACTTTTACTAGCCGAAGAAACATAAAATAGAAATCATGGAGGCAAGAAAAAATAAGATTTATCTTTTTATGTCAATTAAAATTTTACAAAAATCCATTAAAACAGTACATTTCCACGTCGAATACAAAGTCAATCATAATAAATATTTATGATGGTGTAAGCTATTAATTGGGTCATTGGCTCATTGGTTTCCTTCTATTTGTGGTTCCTTTCACTGACTTTACTTTTCTTATTCGAGTGATATTTTTGCTCCATCTTCTTTAAACGAATTCTTAAGATTTTGTTTGACGTTATCTGAAATAACGATGTCGTTGAGGTAAATAAAGAAAACAATTCTGTCTTGAATCCTTGGGATCTGATGGCGGAACTTAGCTTGTTTGACAGTCATGGAGATTGTTTGAGTCTGTAAATTGTCTTCTTTTTAACCGAACAAGATTAGTAAGATCTTTGCCATTTTGATGTAATCTATGAGCACATGACCATGAGCTTTTTGTATATGCAAACCTTTGTATCAAGTTCCCCATGAAAAATGCATCCTTCAAATCAGTTTAGTTGAGTGGCCACTTCTTGTTCATCGTAACTTAGAAGAATTTATTCATTATGATTGTAATATCTTTCCCATGTACTATAACCACCGATTGATCGTATGGATCACTCTTTGATTTCATGAGAGAGGTTGGGTGTTCAGTGGTGATATATATGCTTCGAGAAGGATAATAACGTTGGGCTAATTAATGTTTAGATTTTAAGATTAAAGGTTTATGAATCTCAACGAGTCTTAATACGATAATAAGGGTTTAGGATGTTGGCAGGACCGGCTCAATGAATTCAGAACAAATCTTAAAAATTGGGGTTTTTATACTAAAAACAAAAAATTTAGACTCTCTTTTATGTTAAGAAAATCTTTAAAATTAGTCCTTTCATACTAAAAAAAATTTGGACCCTTTTTATATTGAAAAAATCTTTGAAATTGTTTTTTTCTTTACACTAAAAAGGTAAATTTGGTCCCTTAAATTTATCCCAAAAAATTTAGATCCTGCACATTGTTCCACTTGCACATGTCAAGAGCCGCCCCTAGATGTTGGGGTTGGAGCTTAGATTTCACGACACAGAGGTTAGATTGTTTGATATGAAAAGATAAGTCTTCATGTGAAGAAGAAGAACAGTATAAGGTAAACACAAAAGTTTTTGAAGAATGTTAAAGTTTTCAAAAGCTTACTAATGTAAAAATTAGCTTGAAAAAAGAAGTTTGTTTTTATTTTGGGTTAAAGTAACATAGCTAGTAACGTGATACAATATGTTGTGGCTGACACATATCAACATTGACTGACTTAACTTAGACTAAAGACGTACATTTTTGTAACTTAAACTTGTAAGTTTTTATGTTACTATATCGTGTACGTACAACGGGAAGAGACGTACATTTTTGTAATCTTGCAAGGAGTTTGATTCATATAGCAAAACACGTGAAGGAAAAGAAGAGTGATAAACGAAGCCATCTTGAAACACTTTCCCTTTCGGGGGAAAAGATCAAAAACGAAAAGAAAGTAGAACAACACACTCGTTCATAGAAAATGGAAAAGTAAGGTACATAAGACAAAGCATCGAGCATGTGTCGCGGACTGTGGAGAACGGTTGGGTCCCATATTCTGCTTGACGTGCCGTTATTCTCTTTTCTTTGTTAGCATAACAATGATCAAACTTATAAGATGACATTGCATATAAAGTTGTAAAAATACGCAAAAAATTGTTTGAATATATATTGTTTGAGAATGAACGATATATATATGTGATGAATACGTTATAAAATATGAATGAAAATCTTTAGTAAAAGTACGAGTATAATATTTGCTTATATCCCGTAAATCTGACATTTTTTAGTAATGTTTCTTTATTATCGAAACTATATGTTTCACTAACATAAATGTTTCAGTAATATTTGTTGTCAAGAAAATAAAAATAAAAATAATCGAGTTACATCAGACCCAATTTCATGATTTCCTCGCATTAGTTATCTAAAATATATAAAACGTAAGTTTCCTTTTTCTTTTTGAGAATACAGGATAAAAAAACTATAAATCAAATAATGAACATACTGCACTTTTATTTTTGCAATTTCGTTAGCACCTAGTAATTAACTAACTAATATATAGACACTTTGTTTTGGTTATAATTAACAACATTACGAGTACAATCAATTTGATTGCTACAGAAAAAGAGATATATAGGGGGTCATACACGTAAATTTGCATAAATCATTGAAAAGAATATTGGGAGTGATTGTCGTAAACCGGAATACTCATTTGGCCTGCGGTGACAGTAATTATTTTGACTCCACCGTCAAAGACAAAGACCGCACTCATTCTCTCTCGTTGGTCGAGTCAAACACATTTAAAACTGTTCCTTCGTTTCACGCTCTTCTCGTGTTCTGCTTCGGTTACAACTTCTCTTCTATCCAATACTTCCAAATCTCCACTTCACAATAAGAACCCATTATTGATTTCTCTACAAGTTATACATTACAAGAAAAAAGATGGGAAACTGTCAAGCAGTGGATACAGCGAGAGTGGTGATACAACACCCAAATGGGAAAGAAGAAAAGTTAAGTTGTCCAGTTTCTGCAAGTTATGTGATGAAGATGAATCCTGGCCACTGTGTTTCTCTCCTCATCTCTACCACCGCTCTCTCGTCAGCATCTTCCGGTCATGGAGGGCCTCTTAGGCTCACGAGGATCAAGCTCCTTCGTCCCACGGATACGCTTGTTCTCGGCCACGTCTATAGACTCATTACCACCAAAGGTATATATATTAGAGTAACATGCCTAAATCTACTCCAACATTTCAACTAACAATAATTCTACTCCAACTCTATATTCTTGCATCTCGATTACATATCTCGTAATTGAATTTGAACTATATATTTATTAGTCCGTTTGATAAATATGTTACATATATCTCGTAAGTTGCAACCCTAGGAAATGAATGAGCTATTTCCGCATAGTTAGCATTTGATTTTCTCAAACTATTTGTAGGCGCTTTAGAAAACTTACTTAACCGTACTTATACTTATGTTAAAATAAACACTCTCTTAAAAGTTATATTTATATACGTTTTTGGGGTCTAATCTACAAATTTTGATACTATTTGGGGTGAAATTCAGAGGTTATGAAGGGTTTAATGGCCAAAAAATGTTCGAAGTTGAAGAAAGAAAGTAAAGGCTCGGATGATAAGCTAGAGATGGTGAAAGCAATAAACTCTACTAAGCTTGACAATGAAGATCAGGTAATATGTGATTACAAAGATTACCATGTTTAATTATAGTGATAATTGGTTTTAACTTGGATGAAAAACGTCTATAGCTGCAAATGAAGAAACAGGAGAAAGAAAGGTCAAGAATCTCAAGATCATGGCAGCCATCATTACAAAGCATATCGGAAGGAGGATCAAGCTGAGCAAATTCTAAAACTTTGGGGAATATTAAAGAGAAGCTTCAGAATTTAAGGATATAGTTTGGAAAATATGAAGGCATGTGAGTGGCTAATGACAAAAGCTGGTCCTTTGGAGTATGTGATATTAAAGTGAAAAAATTCGAAAGCAATCATTCAGTTTTTTTTGACTGAAGAAGACTCATTACTTCTTCTAGTAGAATAATACAAAAATTATCAAAAGTTAGCGTTACAAACGTAACCGAAAGCATCGAGCGTGCTTGAAGCTGATCATGTATTAGATAATTGATCCAATGTACTCCAAAGGAGTATTATTAAAACATCTAAAAATTAAAAGAGAAACGAAAAAAGTATGTACAATTAACGAGGATTTGAACGGCGGAAAATTTTTGTCGCTAATCCCTCGCTTATATACAACAGATTTTGAAGATAGACATATCATATCATTGCAGTCTTATGTCCGTTGCAAAATTGTGATGACTAAAAATTGGTAACCAATGTTATAGTCTCTTTTATTTCTTACTGACTCCATCAAAATCTTGCTTGTAAACTTTGGACACTATTTCGAAAAGCAAAAACGTATTAATTTTGGAATTATTAAAACATTAATAGAATATTTAATATGTATAAATCAATAGAATACATTAAACTAATAAATAAATAATACAAAATATGAATTTTAACCATACAAAAAATCTCAACTATAATTTTAAAACCCCTCTAATAGCTAAAACTGTAAAACATATACTGAGTTGGTCTCTGATATTGCTCATAACCGACCGACCTAACCTAACCACACACGGGATACGCTCGATGTTCCCATTCTCCACGGTACTCCAACACTGGCATACAATACAAAACATTGAAGGAGACAGTAATGCCACGTGCACGGCTCTGCACCATAAAATTTAACGCCTCTGATTTAAAACACCACACATTGACAAATTGACATAACCAAAGCTACATAGAGAAAAAACACCAAAAATCAAAATTCCATCAAAGGGGCTTTTAAAATTTTGGACAAGAACAAAAAAAAAAGAAAAATGGCAACGAGAGGAGCTGTTGCTGCTGCTGCATCCACAATATGGAAGCACCGAAGAAACCCTTCTCTTCGATCATTATCTCGCCATTTCAATCCCAATTTCAATCATAGAATCATCCCAACAGGTACAATTTCATTACAATTCTGTTCTAAGATAGATACATGAAACATAAGAGTTGTGTCAAAAGTTCATATCAATTTAGGGTTTAAAGTCAATTGTGGTGTATATGATTTTTCCTTGTAGGGTTTAAATATCAAGTTAGGGCGATACAAGGAACAAGTACTGATCCTGTCATTACACCATTAAAGAACAGAGAGGAACCAAAGCCACAAAACTGGAAAATCAAAATGCTTTATGATGGAGATTGTCCTCTCTGTATGCGTGAGGTCTAAGTTAGACCTCTGTTTCTTGTTTATGTTTGTTCATAAAGTGTTTTTGATACTGAATTTTTGTCTTTTTATTGGTGAATGAAGGTTAATATGCTTATGGAAAGGAATGAAAAACATGGAACTATAAAGTTTGTCGACATAAGTTCAAATGATTATTCCCCGGAAGATAATCAAGGGCTTGATTACAAAACAGTAAATTTACTGTCTTTTAATTTGGTTCAATTTTGTTTCATCTTCTGTTTGATGTTCGAACTTTCGGATTTGATCGAGATCTTTATTAGGTGATGGGGCAGATTCATGCCATTCAGTCTGATGGTAACGTTGTTAAGGGTGTGGAGGTAAGCTTATTAGCATCATTGTTTTACACTAACCATTTCATATTTATCATTTTGGTGTAACGTTTTCAGGCATTTAGGAGATTGTATGAAGAAGTTGGGCTTGGATGGGTTTACACTATCACCAAATTTGAACCAGTAAGCTTTTCTCTCTTTATCTCCTAGTGATCTCTTCCATTGTGTTAAGTTCCGTATTCATGGATAACACGCGATTACTTGCAGATAGGGAAGTTAGCAGATGTTGTGTATGATGTATGGGCTAAATACCGACTTCAAGTCACAGGTATATAAAATGACCTGAAAAATGTTGTACAAGCTTACTTGATTATTTGTGCGTCTCAAAAACTAGATCTCTTTGTTGATTAGGGAGGCCATCTATAGAAGCTATTCTTGAAGCAAGAAAGAAAGATAAGGTAGGGAACAAAGGTTATCGATTTTCTGTCGTAGTAACCTTTGCTCGGTAAAACCAATCAATGATATGATTGTGTTTGCAGGTAGAGACATGTGGTGAAAGCAAGAACTGCAAGATATGAATTTTCTTTATACTCTTTGAATTGTTACAAAATACCAAAACCAGTTTGGAGTTACAAATTTTCTTTATGTGAGTGTGAGAATTTGTATATATATGATACACAGCCCCATTACATTAGCCAAATCATCCTGATGATACATTATACACATGAATAATTTCAGCAAATTTTGAAACTGTTAAGAGTTTTATATTTGGTAATGATTTTGTAAAGGTTAGCTTACTAATGTTATTGAAATATTTGTTTGAATAATGAAAATGAAATTCAACATTGTAGATTTGTTCCCAGTCACCAAAGAAGAAAAAAGGTTGTATGTGAAAAAAAAACTTTAAGAATCAATAGAATATGAGATCAATTTGTTCATTTGTTGAAAACACCAAAAAAATGCACTGCGTCTCACATATTCTCTCTCTGGGGCATTTAATCAAACACCTTCCATGCACCAAATCGCACACATTTCTTCGGAGGAGATTTCACTACAAAGCCCTCTCTAATGCCACCGTAAGCACAACAGCTTCATGTTTCAAAACTCTCAGTTCTAGCCAACAGGACCAAATCCATCTCTACGTTGATACACTTCTCCAATGGAACCAGGTCTCTCTCTATCTCTCGACCCTTTTGCTAGATAAACATGTTGGAACTTTGGAATTATTCGTGGGCATTATTTGTTTGAAAAGATTCGTGAATTTCTAATCAAATTGAAAGCTTTAGAATCCAATTTTGGGTTTAATGGTTGGTTTAAGCTTGTTGCCCACCAAGTATTTGTTATAAGTCCTTACTGGGTCAAAGCATGATAAGTCGAATGCTTTTACCTGCACAATGAAAAAAATTCAATCTTGTTGTCCCTTTTTTGGCGCACTTCACTTTAACATCTGAGTGTTTGGTTTGTTATATATTCCTACCTCAAACTCAAACTGATGTTACTCAATTGAAATCACTGGTGAATGTCTATGTTACCAGTGGGTTTAAAGTATGTTTTTGCTTGGGAATTCTATGTGAGTTTGAGTAGGCCTTGTGATTTATGTGCAGAAAATGAACCTTACAGCAACTAAAGAAGCTGATGAAGTAATGGAGAGGCATATCGAAGATTCTCTTGCGATATTGCCTCCTATAAAGACTTGTTACAACTTACATTCCAGTGATTTGTTTGATCACATCAATTTAATCGATGTTGGAAGCGGGGCTGGTCTTCCTGGGTTGGTTCTAGCCATTGCATGCCCAGGTGCTCTTTAATTACATATATGATTATGCAAATTTTGTCAGATTTGCTTGTTATGGTATTCCAGATTATTAAAAATGCCAAGTTCTTTTGTTCAGATTGGAGAGTTACTCTACTGGAGTCTATAAATAAGCGATGTGTTTTCTTGGAGCACGTTGTGAATGTTACCGGGCTTACAAATGTTACAATCGTTAGGGGCAGAGCAGAGGTACAGTTTTAGCCCCTTTTTTTCTTTAATTTTTGTGATGAGTTTGTGCTATAAGCATAAGTAGGTTCACTTTTTAGTTGACTTGTCTACTATCTATGGGTAACTAGATGCAGTTTCTTACATTCTGAAATAACTGATTTTTTTTTGTTTTTTTTTTTGTTTCAAAGCTAAGAACTTAACTTAATACTCCAAATGCATGAAATAGTTAGAGAGTTTCCTGAGATTAGAATCGGTTTCCATTAAATCTATGGATTAGACTGTATAATTAGAGTATATTAGATGATGGTATTTATATAAAGCTTCTGTTGGAAACTATGATTCGTGATTTGGAAAAACTTTTCCTAATTCTGGAATTGCTATAAATATCTCTCCCCTTAGCTGTGATCCTGTTTGTGTAATGTTGTAATGACATTAATAGCCAGTAAGGTGATTCTAAATTACATTGTCCTACTTTTGTTATAGAACAGAGTTGTGGGCACGATGTTATGTACAGAGAGAAGTTTGATGTGGCTATTGCAAGAGCTGTCGCGGAGATGAGAGTCTTAGGTATTATTTACAAGTTTCAAGTAGGGTAGTGCAAGAAACAAAGTTGCTTATTAGTTAGTGTTCAAAGTGGATCTGAGTTGTTTGTTATGAATTTTCAGCTGAATATTGTCTTCCTCTGGTTCGGATTGGTGGATTGTTTGTAGCTGCTAAGGGTCATGACCCAAAGGTACGAGTTCTCATTTGACACTTTGTTTTTGATTAATATATGATGTTAGTGAATATTAATTTTTCCATTGGGAGATTTGCTTCTTGCTACTTCATGTAATGACTGTATACAAATTTTTGAATTCTGGCTTCCGTTCTTTAAAACCTTAATGTTTCATGAATTTGTCAAAAACAGGAGGAAGTTCAAAATGCAGAAAATGCTGTTCGCTTGTTGGGTGGTTCAATACTACAAATTAGTCCAGGTGTGTTTTCTTTGGGCCTGTATATATGTTCAGAAGTTTATCAGAAGACACTTACACGTCTCGCATTATACCATAGCAAGGACTAAAAATGTTTTTGAACTTTATTGAAAGCGAACGTTATAACAATACTACTGAAGATGATACATCTCTTGCTAAGTTGGGAAATGTTTGGTTTTCATATGCCAAAATATCACAAAATTTTATTCATAATGTTGGAGCTAAATAGAAAAGATGTAATTGTGGGCTGAGTTAGTGGAAATAAGGTAGAAAAGTGTGGTAAAATTTTGGTACCACCAGGAAACCTGCTAGGTAACTATGGATAAACGGATTTATTACTCGTTTATGGCTTTCAATAATCAAAATCTGCAAATATACATTAATTTTGTTGTGTCACAATATGATGCAGTGGATTCACATAGCCCATACGGACAGCGGACAACGGTTGTTTGTCGTAAAGATCATTCCACCCCACAAAAATATCCACGTGAAGCAGGTACTCCTGCTAAATTACCGTTGTAAATAATGTCCAAACCCTTCCATGTAACATTGATCTGTAAGAGATTGAAAAGAATATTATATCACTTCTCTTGGAGTTCACTTTGAATATTTTTTATAATTAGTATTGATTCTTTTCATATTACGATGATGCCATCTGTTGAAACATAAGTTTATTTTGGACATATTAAGGAGAATTTTGTTCAACTTCAAAGAACAAGTTATATGTGACCTTAGATCTAGTACGGGAAAGTAGCTTGTCACAAGTCCTCATTGAATTTTTTCCTCGATACTTTGATTCTCTGGTCAGAAGATCCCATGTATGCTTACCAATTGGATACTTCAACCGCATTGATTACATCATCGTGGGTGTTTGTGATGGACTATAGGCATTTAAAATGGGTAGTTCGCTATATTTTGAACAATTTTGAACATCCAGTTCTGTGAGACAGAATAGAGGAGTGTTCCATCACTTGATAAGGCTTAACCTGAAACCGCGTCTACATGGTGAACAATGAAGCCTTTGACTTGGTTTTTAAGGCATTAAACACTTTGCTAAACGGTCACTAATCTTTGGCATCATAGCCAAATGCATGTACTTTATACCACCCGCTTTTTCTTCAACGACGACGTCATTGATCTTCCACACACATATCTTTTGATCTTGGTGCGCTGGGAAGAGCTTCTCAGCCTAGATTACCCAAGATTTCACTGCTTCTGTTCCTCCTCCTCCTTCTCCTTTTATTATGTCGCCACTGCTTGATACTTCTGATAGTGTTTCAAACGTGCTTGCATTCCACAATCTGAAAACTCTGTCGTTGGAGCCTGTGTAAAGTCTCCATTCTGCAAGGGTTAGAGATGAAATGTAGGAGGATAAATGACCAACAAGAGTGGCGATTTTTGAAAGGCAAAAAAAAAAAAAACAAGAGTGCCAATACATTGGTCATTTGGATGAATCGATAGATGGAAGAGATTACTAA
>Ga0041059_1002963_pt1 | contig 12091 bp, 11 predicted proteins | sample AraColnosormetaG_FD_56232 | JGI IMG/M metagenome (GOLD analysis project Ga0041059, IMG submission 56232) | Arabidopsis roots microbial communities from North Carolina, USA - Col MF nosort | ecosystem: Host-associated > Plants > Roots > Unclassified | place: USA: North Carolina | collected... | reverse complement strand
TAGATATATATATATATATATATATATATATATATATAAATATAGATTTATATTCAAACTAATATAACGTAAAGGTTCAGTCAAAATGAAAATTAATCTCATATAGTACTAAATACATAGAAGGGAAGTACTAGAGTCTAGCTTGAAAACATAATTAAGTAGTTTTCATTTTAGCTAAGCTATACAATTCAACTATATGTAGTGTGTGTATGTATGTATACATAAATAAAATGTATTTAAAGCAAATGATACATCCCCGATTGTTTATTCAAATTCATAGTCTTGAGAGTTGTTGATGAATAGTCATTCTTCCTTTGCTAATATTTGTTTCTCCACAACCAAATCTAAACGTAGCTTTGTTAGGAAGAACTGATCAGAGCAGCGACTGACCCAATAAAGGCGGCATTGATGTAAGTTGTGGGCTCTGCATGAGAATAATCTGTTCTTTTGTCGCTATACTGGTCGGATGAATTTGGTCCGCCCACAATTGCGCCGGTATGCACATTCGGGTTTGGTGTATCAAAATTGTAGTATGAAAATCCTCCATTACAGTCGATTTTCTCTGGTTTAGATTGGATTGACGGTAATGACGAGCCTCTATGATGAGGTTGTGTAGGATACTTTGTTCCAAATCCAACCATGTAAGACATTTTCAATGGATTATTTCCAAGAATGTAATCAACCTGAATATCAAACCGGTTGGTTAAAAACATGGTATTGGTATATAGAACCAGACTAGCGGGATAATTTAATTTCTTTACCTGTGACTTGGCAAAATTTCGAATTTGAGATACGGTGAACTGAGTCGACCCACACTGGATTGAACCAACCCCGGCTTTGGTTAGAGTTTTTGAGTAATAGAATAATATAGTTGTAGCCGTTGTTACATACTGTAAGTTGCTACTGTCTCTAATAAACAAAATGCCACCTGAATAAACAAAAATCACAAACAAATGTTAACCATAAAACCAACACCAAAGAGAACAGAAAAAAAAAAACTCAAAACAATTTAACTAGTGAATATTTACCAGGAGTTGGCTTAATTTGTTGAGAGCTACTTCCTGGCATCAATGCACAGACGAATGATTCAACATCGGTCTTAAATTTTTCCAAGTCATTTGCCCCGTTGTAAAACTCCTTAATTAAAATAAGAAAATAACAAGAAATATGAATTTAGATCAACTTGATGTTATAGATTAAAAACATAATGTATAATTTAGCGAAATTGGTTTAGTTATAATGCTATATATACTAACCGATGCGAGTAAAGCTTGAACGCCGGCGAATTTGTTGTCCCAACTAAATTCATTGATGGCTTTGCTCCAATCTTTGTTGCTTATAACATAATTTAAGTAACTCTTTTCCCCTGTTGCTTTGTATAACCAAGCCGCAGCCCACAAAAGTTCATCCTATTTTTATCCCAAAATATTTTAAAACATAAAATGTCTTGTTAAGTAACTCATTTACGTCAACGTGAAAATATATCTATGTATATCAGTTTGATTACCTGGTAGCCTGAGTGTGAGCAGTAGAAGGGGCAAGAAGCTTGGTAAGAACCTCTGTACTTATCAGCAAATTCAAATAGCTACCACAAAATAGATAATTTATACGTTACCTTATGATTGAACTGATGTAATGATATTTATAGACTTAATTAATTAATATGAATTTACACTCACGGATTTAGCATTGTTTAGTAATTTGGATGAATATGTAGAATCAACCAGTTTGAAAACAAGTGAGGCCGCGGCAAGAGCGGCTGCGGCTTCACCTGCGGCTTCGGAACCGGGGGAAGAGGAAGAGATACTATAGAGAGTTCTAGGTGTGTCCATATCTTCTGGTCTCTCCCAACAACTATGATCTGAATTTCCATCTCCTACCTATTTACATCCATTACCAAAACAGAACCAAAAATAATTAATTGAATTTCGATAGTGAATTTGTTGAATATTGTAGAAGTATATAGTATATAAGATACGAGATATATACTATTTGGGACATTTAACATGAAATGAAATATTTGAATAATTCTCTATACTAGTATACCTCAAAACAAACCAAAATGTGACAGTTCGGCTTGGTTTAGACGTGTAAACCGAGGGGAAAAGTTAGTTTACCTGTGTATATAGCATGTTGGTCGACGTATGAGCACGGAGGATAAAATTAGTTCCCCATTTGATAGTAGACCGGAGATAACCAAGCTGGTTAACGAAAGTAATCTCATTCTGGTATTCAAGTGCAGCCCAACTCAACAAGGTTGTGGTAAATGACATTGGCCACACAAATTTTACATTGTCACCAGCATCGTAATATCCTCCAATCAAATTCACCTGAGAAATCAAACACCCGAAAATTTGGTTAAGTCTATAAGAGATAACATAATGCCAAAACTTATGAAATAAGGTTCCATTTCGGAAGACATATATGCATAGATATAGAGATGTTTATGAATATAGTCGGTTTACATTAGCTGATGCACCGTCAGACAGGCCAGAATCAGCTCGCCATTTAACCCTTTGATTAGTCGGGAGTTTACCAGATCTTTGGCCTTCAAAGAACAAAATTGATTTGTTCAGTGCATCTCCATAGTCAAGAGCTTCCAAGCTTTCGAAAGCCAAGAACATCCCAATTAACATTACAACCAAGAGTTTGCCCATTTTTTATTACTAGACTGTTTTTAGAAATGTTTCTCTTTCGAAATGGGTTTTTAAGTGTTGCTTGATTTTGCATGAAATGTGTTTTAGAGGGTATTTATAGATACCCCATGCAAGTAAAGTTGGGTACGTAAATTCATTGCATGAGATGTTTCACGTAATTTTAGGGTAACTTTGGATGTACTGTTATTATGTTCTCTAACAAAAATTAAGTTTAGATGATAACGGAATTACAATAAAATATTTTTGATATAGCAAGTTGTAGTTATTCACATCGTATCTTTTTTTTTCTAACCACCATACTTTATTTTTTTCTCTTCCATCTCTGAACGTTTATAAATCGTTACTTAATGAAGGAGTTGTAATATATTCCATTATAAAGGCTGTTTTGGCTCATTTACAGCAAAACAAAACAAATATTGAATCACACTACTTAATTTTTGTAAATGGTTATTTATTGTTATCGTTGTTTTTTTTAAAACTAATAAACAATATGTAAAACCTATATCAATTTAAATCGGCTTCTTAAGAAACAAATACTTTACGTCATGTAATTTCCATAAATTTGGAAGGTCTGACGCAAATATATTGCTGTAGTAATGTAAAAATACTTCGTAATTAACGATCCAAAGTTGTGTATAGTTATGCATCTGAAAACTTGACTTTAAAATATATGAAAATATGAGAAGATTTTTTTTATTACTTTTTTTTTGTAGAATGTAAAATTTATTGATAAAAGAAGATAGTGTTACTATGAATGCGACATGAAATATGAATGTTTGAAAGTTTCGAAAAATTTAAAGTGTTACACTAAGGAGAGATTATTGAGTGCGAGTTTGAAACCAGAAACGTAGGCCACCGTACCATCATAGTCAGAGGAACCCGTCATTTGCGCTTAGTCTATTTCGGACATATCAATGAATTTTATGAGCATGTATGGGGGCAGGAGTTGGTGCCTTTCCATGACGCCGTTCATTGCGCTCTCACAATAAGCTATGAATTGTGAGTTGAAAATCATACCGCAACACAAGGACATCAGCAACAAAATAACCAACAACTACTCCCATGTCAATACTTCCTCGTGAGCCTAAGAGTGCATATAGATTCCCCAGAGGGCACAAGGAGACATGCCAAAAATAAGTTTCCCTTCTAGACTTTACCTCCATTTTGTGCAGTGGTCGAGCTAAGTCTCAGTATTTTAAGATTTGTTTCCACATCAAGGAACCAGAGTAAGTGTTACCACAAACTGACAAGAGAGAACCGTTCCGAAGCAGGTTTTTGTGTCTCCATAAAACCCATAATGAGTCATTTTCCGAGACCGGTCTCCATATTAGCTTCAAGATACTTATAGTATTTGTTTCAGATAGCAAATGTAATTCCAAACCTGCCTCTTGGTTTGGTTTACAAATGTCACTCCAAGCAATCTTTGCTTTTTCTGGTTAAGATCCGGACAAGGCCAAAGAAAAGCAGACGTGAGAATCTCAAATTCTTTTCACGGTAATAGTTTGGCCAAAACTGAAATATGAAAAACAAAAAGGATTTATTTGCAAATTCTCAACAAAAAGCCACGTCATCAAATCCTTTTCACGGTGAGTCTCTCTTCTACGTGGCACAACCCTTACCGGGAACCTCTCTATTCTCTCAATCGACAAACTTGACTTAAGGATTCCAAACGTCGTCGCATGACTTGTAACTCTGCACCATTGCTAATCTAACATCTCATTCTCCAAAAACTCAGGAACTCGAACTATCTTCCACAACTCACGAAAATGTTTCTCTTAAAGGTACGTTCTTTTTTATGTCCTCTAATTACCATCGTTTGTTTGTTTCTGTCTTATGTCGGATTAAAAATGATTACTTTTGTCTGATTTTGATCTGTAGACATGGAGATCAACCGCTTTTGGGGTTTATGGCTACATGAATTTCACCAAGAGTGGTTTCTTGTAAGTTGAATTTGCGTATTTCTACATTTTCAATCCTGTGGAATTATAAAGTTTGAATTTTTATGGATTTTGGAGACTTATACGATTCAGGCTGTTTAGTGTTCTTTGGATTAACATAGAAAGATTCAATCTTTTGATTCAACATTTGCTTCACATGAAAATTTTGATACCTTGAGGAACTCTGTTATGGAGAAGTGGTTGATGTAGTACTTGTGGTTTTTTTTTTTTGTGTGGCAGAGATCATTCAAAGAAGTTTAAACCTGAAGATATGCAGTTACAAATTGAAGGAAAGAATTGTGTAGTTACTGGAGCTAATTCAGGTATTGGTTTTGCTGCTGCAGAGGGTCTTGCTTCACGGTAGGTTACTTAAGTTATGGAATTGAGGGAACCAATTGAATTCTTGTGTTGGAAGAGTGTTACCAAATTTTATAATGTCTGCTTATGTTTTTCTAGTGGAGCAACTGTTTACATGGTGTGCCGGAACAAGGAAAGAGGACAAGAGGCTCTTTCTAAGATTCAAACCTCAACAGGAAACCAAAATGTGTACTTGGAAGTATGATCATTTTCTACTTTCAAATTCATTTTTTGCAAGTTTCCATACTCTTTATCAACCATTTTAGCTTTGCTTCTTTCTTAGGTATGTGATTTGTCTTCCGTTAATGAAATCAAATCATTTGCTTCGAGTTTCGCTTCCAAGGATGTTCCGGTTCATGTGCTGGTATGTGGTCTTTTCTTTTACTAATTCTTAGAATAACATTTCACTTGTTTGATTCTGGTTTTCAAATTGTAGGTTAATAATGCTGGTTTGCTTGAGAACAAACGTACTACTACACCTGAAGGGTTGGTCTCATTTATCTTTCTTGAACGTTCCAGTATCATTTCATCTTGATTTAATTTTACACTCCTATGATCTTCTGTCATACCAGATTCGAGTTAAGTTTTGCGGTGAATGTACTTGGGACATACACAATGACAGAGTTGATGCTTCCATTGTTGGAGAAAGCAACACCAGACGCCAAAGTCATTACAGTTGCCTCTGGTGGAATGTACACTTCGCCGCTTACTACAGATCTTCAGGTAATCAATCTGCTGGACACATATGTCATCTTCAAGAATTGCTTATGTTCATTTTTTTAATCTCTTTGGAACTGCTTGCACCACTCCTATGTCAGATATATAACTCAAGCTACATATGATTGTTCTGCAGTTTAGTGGTGAAAAATTTGATGGAGTGGAACAATACGCACGGAACAAAAGAATCCAGGTCTGTAAAATCTGAATCTACTAGTCAAGAAGTCACTTTTTTTCGGTCTTCTGAATTTGTTTCTGTGTTAGGTGGCTCTGACAGAAAAATGGGCTGATAAGTACAAAAATAAAGGCATAGGGTTCTACTCAATGCACCCTGGCTGGGCTGAGACACCAGGTGTTGCCAAGAGTTTACCGAGTTTCAGTGAATCGTAAGATAATTCTGCTAAAGGAAACATCTTTAATGCTAAAGGAAACATCTTTATGGTGCTAAAGAATGTTTTAAACTTGTGAATCAGGTTCGCGGGTAAGCTTAGAACAAGCGAACAAGGAGCCGATACAATCGTTTGGTTAGCACTGCAGCCAAAAGAGAAGCTTGTCTCTGGTGCATTCTATTTCGATAGAGCTGAAGCACCAAAACATCTAAAGCTTGCAGGTACAAGCAAGTCTCATGACCTTATTGACTCAGTCATTGATTCTGTGCATTCCATGGCAGCTCTTAATCCTTAAATGTCCATCTTCGACATAGTTTTTTTCTTGAAAATAAAATGTGATTGCACGTAACAGTATTAGTCTTTTCTCATTATTGTGGAAATATTATAGTATGGAATATTTATATCTTTTACTTATTACATAGTATCAGAAGTTCAGAACAGAAGAATTACACATAGTTTTAGCTTTGGCATAGCTATATCATGGATCCATCATCGGGTTTTTACCGCGTTATTCGCAAAGAGTAAACATAAGTAAACAGAGAATTTACTTATTAGGATGGGAAGAAAGATAAAAGCTTTGGCTTGCGAAGCCAATACTGTTTGAATCTCTGCCTCGAATACTCGATATAATCAAACTCAATCTTGTTCACATAACCCTGCACACATTCACACACAATCATAAGCTTCTGTGTTTGTTGTTATTTTACTTTGATATGCATCAAAGAAAGAGAGAATTAGCTTACAGATATGATTCCCCATAAACCCCAGAAGAGATGGCTTGCCAATGTATACTTCTCAATATCATCCAAAAGTTGTTCTATGTCTTCTTCTCTTGCTTCTTCACCTGAAGAGGTTAAGTAGTTACATATGAATCTCCTCCTTTCTTCTTCCCCTGCAATTTCCCAAACCATAGTTAAAACGAAAAAAACTCGGTTTTTCGACTATGGAATTATAAACACTGCTTGATTTCATCACTGTACCTGGATATAGAGTGTAGTCCAAGATATGAGGAGTGTTTGAATGATAATCTGCCGCCATTTCACAGAAATGATTTGCTATGTCGTAAGCGATCGGATTATAACTTGCATACTCATAATCCTGTTTAAATCCATTTTCACACAAATTATTAGACAGATAAATGAGAAGTCTCATGTTCATCAATGGGTGATGATATTGTTTTACCTCGAGTTAAATCGTATCGTAAAAATGGGTTTTAAACTTTTTTCCCCCATTCTGAAAGAAAGAAAAAATGTTAAGAAGATTTGTGGTTATGAGTAAGAGACTTACAATGATAGTAATTGCATTGGTTTCTTCATCAATCATGATGTTACCATACTGCAAGTCATTGTGACAGAAGCCAATCTCTTGTTCATTGTTCACTTCTTGTTCCAGCAGGTTGATTTCATCTTCAATGTCGTCTAGACCAAACTCTGTTGAATGTTCATTTGAACATAGATTCTTGGCTTGTCCTACCCAAGTCCTGTCATTTACATGTTCCAATGAATATTACTTTCATATGATCAAAATATTTACTAGGAAAATCCTTTTAGTATGCAGTTTCTTTACCTCATCCTGTCCCAGATGAGCATAATTCTATCTCCAGGAATGTGTATGCTGTGAAATCTTCTTAGCTTAGATGCAACAAGAGCTGATATGTTCGGATCACGAAGATCGGTTGCCGATAGTGTCTGAACCGAAGTTATAGATGCAAGAATTATTATTGTGACATTTTTATAATGGAAAATGATCAACACAAAAATTTAACTACAGTATGAAGACAAATCAACAATAGGTGCACAGCTAAACCGGTTTGGTTTTTTCCGGTTTAACACCACATGAAAAAGGTAAACCAATTATATGAGCTATAGCCTATAGGGATTGCTAAACCTAGTTTAACCCAATAAAAAACTAAGCCGAAAGCTGAACCAAAGAAAATATAAGCCAATTCGGTTTCATTTAACTACATATCCAAAAGAAAAATCAAACCGAACCGAATCGGAATTGATGAAAAACAAACAGTAAAATCTGAAAATCATTTACAAATCAAAACCTGATGAATAATAATATCCGTCAAATATTTTGTAACTTGTAAGGAACCCAATTTATACCAAACATGAACAATATCAAACCAAAACCGACTGCTCTTTGGTTTCAATCCGGTTTCATAAACCAAACAACTAGAAAACCGTAACCAAACTAAAAGCAGGATTGGAGAAATTACATCCTTACACATGAAAATCATCAAATATTTTCTAAAAATCGAATTCATACTGAAACAAGAACTGTATCAAACCGGATTTGAAATCCGGTTTCAAAATTTCATAAACCGAATAACTAGTAAACCAAAACTCCAAACAGACTAAATAAAAGTGAAAGAATAATATTTTATTTACCCGGGCATGGATAAACTCTTCGACTCTACCGCCGGCGAAGCGACCAAGAAGTGTAGGACCGTGACCATGACGAGCAACATACTCAAAAGTACGAATCTCATCGTCTCTATTGAAGAAAAGCTCAACACCTTCACCATAAACACGAACAAGAAGCTTCCTACATCGAAGATTCGTTTCTTTTCTAGGCCAACTAACCATGAACACTTCGTTAGTCATCGCTCCTTTCATTGGCTTCACTTCAAGACTCTCAAAATCCTCAACTACGTCTCCCCATTTCGTCGAAAGCGCTTGAAGAATCTTCCTTAGCTCGTCTGGTGATGAGCTTGGGATCAATCCAAAGATTCCTACCGCCATCTATAAGAAAAAAAAACAATCAAATTCTTTGTTTTTTTAACTTTGTTACTTAGTTTGCTTTGTTTCGCTGAGTGATCAAACTTGGGAAGAAGTAGAAGAGGCTTACCAAGAAAGTTGTAGAGGGTCTTGGAGAAAAAGTTTTGGGGAATCTTGAAATCAGAGAGAAAAAATCTGGGTGTTTTTTGGTTTAGAGTTGGAGAGAAGTCTTGGTCACAAGGAAAGAAAAATTGCATGGTGAGTGTGAGAGAGGTGTTGAAAGAGAGTATTTATGGACTTTTGTCTTTACATAAGAAAGGGAATATCTATTTCTTTGTCTTGGTGGGTTGGATTTGAGAGGACCAAGAAACAAATAAAGAAAAAATGGTTTTGTTTTGTAAAATTTAAATGTTCATTATATGCATGAAAAATCTATCAAACAAGATATCAACTACTTTGGGGGGTTTACTAGTAAGAAACATAAAATTTTGTTTGATTTGGTAAAGGTGAAAGATACAATGTTTCTATTTTATTATTAGAGAAAATTTTGTTTCACTAAAATTATATTAAATAAAATAAATTAGAAATTTAAACCGGTAATGCAAAGCATACATTACATATATGTGAAAACGGTCTTGCGTTTATGTGTTAAAACACGAAAAACAAGGTTCATAAAATTTTGATTCTCAACCAAAACATGTTTGTAAAACATGTAGGTTTGACAACAACAAAATCTATTAAAATGTTATGATTTAAAGCAATTTTCAGATAAGATTATGTAATTTTTTTTATAAAAAACAACGTATTATTCGAGTTTGATTTGGATGGTGATACAACGAAACAAAATAACAATAATAATAATAATAATAATATATCCTGATCTAATTTTTAGAAATATATGAATCCAACATAGTAAGATGCAACGATATTACACCAAATCTTTTGATCAGAACACTCCTATCAAATGACGAAAGTAGAATTATGGTCATGGACATGCAAATATTACTAGAAACATGGCTAGAACTGAAGATGATAAGCACAACGTCAACAAGTATAAGGTGTATTATTTGTCCGCAAAAAAGTACCAATCAACATAGTTAATGGCGTTTACATTATTGTACCAGTTGGGCCGAAATAAAATCTTATAATATATCAGATTAGCATGATTAGACAATGACATTTTCAAAGAGTACTTGAAAGCATTTTGAAGACTTAGCAAAGAGTTTCCAGAAACAGGTAATCTCTCAACTTTATATATTCTCGACTTAAAAAAGGCATTGTGATTTCAAATCTAGGTCGGGTTACGTCTTAGGTTGCATGGAAACCCGTTCCGAGGTCCGTTTCCTGTTTTCGAAACGTTTCGGAAACACAAAAATCGTCACGGGAACGCGTTTACACAAAAATCGTCACGAAAACACAAAAGATTGTTAAAACGTCCATAATAGTTAGACTATTTTCTAACTACCATAATCAGTTTTGCTTGTTTCTTTTTGGTTTAATTTAAGTTTACACATAGTTCTTGATTGGATATAACAAACTTTGGTATGTCTACACATAAATGTAAAAAGTATGGACGGTGAGTGAGTCAGACAAAAGTAGGTAATGACTAAATGAGTAAGGTAGGCGTCGGTCAACAGAAACGGATATTTTGCTGCTGATTTCAGACAAATAAGCTTCGTTACTTATTTTATCTCGCGGTTAAATTGCATAACTCAACTTGGATTCCACTTGCTTACTGTACAAATGAGAATACGACACGTTTTAATGTACCACACTCTTTGAACAAGATAACGTTGAGCATTTTTAAAATCGTTGGCTTTATGTTTTCGATATATACTTTATATTTTTGATAATATCCTAATATATACTTTTTCCTAAGTTTCTATATATTTTAATTTCAAGTGAAAAAATCTTGGTACCGAATATATACTATTTTTCAAACGTGATGATTGTTGAAAAGAAAAACAAAAAAATGATGCTTTGAAATTGTATTTTAAGAGTATTGCTCCGTGAAATCTTTTGTAATTTTTATGTACTTTTAAAATGATGCAATAACAATCTTAAATTTTGGATCATAATTTTTTTTCTTGCTATAAATTCTTATGACTCCACGTAATGTGAGCATCAAGTCAAAAGAATGGAAAATGGAGTTGAATTAAGACTAAATTAACGTCTGGTTGAGAACCAAGATTCCCCTTAATTTAATGGGATTCTTAAATAAATGTTTTTGGCTTTTGTACAACAAATTTTGATCCTCCACTTCTCTTTCAACCGTTTATCCTTTTGATTATTCTTTTAATTTTGCAACTTTACTATTATATTCTTTAAGAATTTTTGTTTCGTAATCATGTTTTCCACCACCTTTTTTGGTTGTCATTTTCGTCCATAGAAATATGCAGAATATATCAGTCAAATTTTTGAAGGTGAGAGAGGCAATGGATTTGCTGTGAAAAAATGGCTTACCGATTTTAGGTAGATTAGATTAGAGTGTTGTAGAGGGATTGTAACGAAAATTGATTTTTATGCTCACCTCTTTTTCGTTTCCTCCTTAGTACATTGGCATGTCTTGTGGTAAAGTTAGGACACGACACTAAAGGCCTAATGTCGGACAGTTTATGACGTTATTTGATTGGAGACGGTTTAAAGTTTTTCTAAAATTACTAAGTTTTCTTGTAAATTAGTCGAACATAGCCTTTCAATTTTTTCATCTTCTCTTATGCATTGCAAATTTGCAATGAGTGGAATAACTTGTTTTATCAGCGAACTTTTGAGATATTAAATGCTTAACCCCGAGTCCGAGACTTAGGTCTCAAGACAGATGTAACACTTATCTCTGACCATTCTTGAAAAACTCAGGAGACTCCGACCCTAATTCGTCCTCGAGGCCTTCTTCAAAGTAGGGTTCGGCCACTAGGCCTCACAATCTTTGTACTTTGCAACCGCACCTCTTGCTTGTTAATTCACTGAAATTTCTCTTTGACAAGGGTAAACAAAACCTGAATTCCCTTAGAAAGAACCGAAGCTAATTAGTGGCTGATTTCATGTGACCACTACATATATAGTCTTTTTTCGTAGAGAATAAAGAACAGGAAAAGGCAAAGCGCTTTTTGGAGAAACTATAAAAAGGTTGTTGATCAAACTAAAGTTTCATTGTGTGTTGTGTAATGTACAAGACAACAAAAACAACAGCTCCAGTGCTAATTAAATGACGGAATTATAGAGCTTTAGTTAAGCAAACCTTCCCAAATCGTACAAAGATTCTTACATAATCAGTCAACAAAACATCAAAAAATTTAACAAACTAAAAAAAA
>Ga0041059_1002962_pt1 | contig 12092 bp, 12 predicted proteins | sample AraColnosormetaG_FD_56232 | JGI IMG/M metagenome (GOLD analysis project Ga0041059, IMG submission 56232) | Arabidopsis roots microbial communities from North Carolina, USA - Col MF nosort | ecosystem: Host-associated > Plants > Roots > Unclassified | place: USA: North Carolina | collected... | reverse complement strand
AAAAAAAAACAGAGAGATTCAGTAGTTTTTTTTTTTTTTTCTGACAAGGAGAAGTTTTTTTGGTGAGTCTGAAACAGCAAAAAAGAAGAAAGGAGTGAAGGAATGATTTCAAATAACAAATATTAATAAAATGAGGCAAAGCGTGAAAGCGTGGGAAAGATGATAGATAGAAGAAAAAGAGAAGGTCGATCGTATTTTGTTCTCTTTTTCTTTTGAATACTTTATATATAACTATATTGTTTGTTTTTTTAATATACGTTTGTATATTAATTTATTTAGCATAATGTGGTTGAATAGTAAGACACTTAATTGAATAACATTCATGTGTAGCAGTGTGAGTAAGCTTCTTTCACAAGGATTTTAAATTGAGAAAATTTGTGGTCGGGTAGAGTTTGTCGGAGATTAATGGGGTTAATTATAAGCACTTATACGTAATTATGTCTAGATTTATTTTACTTTTTATTATACTAAGGTGATCAATGATCATAATTTGTTTTTATTCTATATATATATATATATATATATTCTCATATATATGTAAAAATAATTGAAGAAATAAATATTTCGAAGATAAGGTACCTTTTTTGAAGTGAGTGAACATACTGTAACATTCAGTTAGATAAAAAAGAGAAACAATGTTAGAAAATGGGTTTCTTGATTAAGAGTTTAGATGTAAAATACTAAAGTTACCAAGCAATAAGTGAATAACTAATGGTTCAATAACATAGTCTTCATTATCAAGACGTAATCAATTGGGTAAGGTCTTCCTTTCCGCTTACCTAATAGACTCAATACTTTTAGCAATTTGATTTTGCAACTTGATTATGAGATGTGGAAAGAAAGAACTCAAAATGCATCAAATGATTTTTAAGCCATATTGATCCAACATATCCATAAAACGATTCACAACAAGTTTGGATCGATCCTCCTTTAGCTAATCGGATATCTCATATTGCATGCTTGCTCTGAATTGGTCTTTCTTTTGCTCTTCACGTGTGTATGATTTTATCCATACTTTATTTTTGTGCGTGTTTTTATCTGTTTCAATGTAAACTCCAAGTCTCCAAAGTCCAAATGATGTCTCTGTAAACGAAAACAAAATGATATAGAAAAAGTAGATTTAATTAAAAAAATCAATACCATTCGCATTTATAAATATGTTTCTAAATTAGGTCTTAGTTTGTTTGAATATTTTATTAATCTATTAAATATATAGATGTTTGAATGTGTGTGTATGTGTGTTATGATTACTTACCATACCGTATGATAATTACTACATCTTGAGCTTTAAGAAACAATCGATGTCGCTTGACAAAATAGGATGTTTAATACTTATACATTTTTAGAGACAAATTGGTTAACTGGATTCTATTCCGAAGATTAACACAAATTCAGATTAAATAGTACTAGGATTTAAGTAAAGCACCGCAATCTAAGGATGGCTCTAATAGTTTGAAATTGCACATTACTTATAAACACTTTTTGGATTAAAATTTAAAGTGTAAAAGAATTAGTACGCTGTTTTAGGTATAATAGTTTAGGCTAAGCCATAGTCCATTGAACGATATAGTGGGTGGGTCCAAAATTGTTTAAAACTCGTGAAGCCAAGTAATCTAAATCATCATGATATCTGTCTTTTAAGTTCAATAAAAATGAATTTGTGTTCACAATGCCATTACAAGAAAAGTTTAAGGTTGCGCTTCGAAGAAGACCTCATCATTGTTACTTTCTTTTTCAAAGTCACCTGCGGATTTAAAGCGTCCTTTTTTTACTCTTTGTTGTTTTGTTGTTGTTGTTGTTGTTGTCGTCATTTATAACTTTTTTTAGTATTACAATTAACATCATCATATAATTGACAATCACCATATACTGAAAAAGTGTTGGGCCTTAACTTTTTTTAGCTAGACAAAGTGGGCTGAATTAATTTGGTCTCTTTGAATAGTCTTGGTTGAGTTCTCTTTGAGGATTATAGAGAATGTGTGGATTCTGCTCTGTCAAAATCTTTTCTTTTGGTGTGAAATGGACACCTTAATAGTTAATATTCAGGCAGTTGAGAACTAAACCCTCCTAAGATCTTTTTTGCCATCTATTTTTATACATCTTTCATTTGAGTTATTGATTTTGAAATCCGGGTTCTAGAATAAGATTAAGTAACCAGTCCTGTAAGTAGTAACTACTGACATATTAAAACAAGAAGAAGAAAGAATCACAAAAAGTTCATTGTGTTGATTAAGCAAGTGTACACAAAATAGAATAGTCAAAACCCCCAATTGATTGAGCTTGGATAATATTAAATACTAGATTTAAAATAAAATTATTAATAGAAAAATTAAATATTTTGTTTATATAATTAAGTTACTTATGGTAGAAAAGCTTTTAATATCTAAGGTTTGGCAAGACTAAATGTAAGAGTGTGAGTGATGGACAGTGGGTTTACAAGCGAGAATATATAAGATTTGTATAATCTTTTACTTGTTGATAACATATTTTGTTAGAATTATTATATAGAAATCATAAAAATAATATATTGGATAAAATTGAAAATTCTCACTTGAAATAAACAATAACGTATTTTTAAAAGAGGTTTGGATATTTATTAAGTTGAATCAAAACTCATTAGTCAATCTTTTCATAAAATTTAATAAGAGTGTATTTACTATTTAGTCATGTTTTCATCACTTAATCAGAAACGAATGTATTTTGCCACGTGTATCCGTATTATTGGTTCGATGACATGTAATTCGTGTAAAACTTCTTACAAAAAAAGCTTCAACATCAGCTTCAAGATCAATCAAAAACGAAAAAAAACAAAAAAAAAACTTTGAATCCGTTTGTTGCTTCTTCGCAACGTTCTCTCTCAAACTCGCAGAGGTAAAGCTTCTTCTGATCCTCCTCTTAGCCCCAGTTTTGATTTCGCATTCCTTCTGTGATTTCGTTTCTAGTAGATCTGTAATTTCATGATTATCAAATTCACAATGCGGATCTGAGATTTCGTGGATAATTCTAGGTAGATCTAGTTTCCGGAGATATATCGTGAATTGCTTTTGGTTGAATATCAAGATACATGTAGCTAGTATGTATAGATTCGCATTTTGTTTCAAGAATTTCTCAATAGGCTCTAAATTTTGCAGTAACAGATTCGATAATGGGAGGAGGATTTAGAGTTTTGCATTTGGTGAGGCCATTCTTGGCTTTTCTTCCAGAAGTGCAAAGTGCTGACAGGAAGATTCCATTTAGAGAGAAAGTGATCTACACTGTCATCTCCCTCTTCATTTTCCTTGTTTGTAGTCAGCTTCCTCTCTATGGGATCCATTCTACCACCGGTGCTGATCCGTTCTATTGGATGCGTGTCATTCTCGCATCGAATCGTGGAACGGTGATGGAGCTTGGTATTACTCCTATTGTCACATCTGGATTAGTGATGCAACTCTTAGCAGGGTCAAAGATTATTGAGGTTGACAACAATGTTCGTGAGGATCGTGCTCTCTTGTAAGTGTTTCCCTTTTGGTAATTTTCTTGATCAAGTCGAGAATCGTTGTCTCATGTGTTGTTTGTGTTGTAGGAATGGTGCTCAGAAGCTTCTTGGGATTCTGATTGCTATTGGTGAGGCTGTTGCATATGTTCTTTCGGGAATGTATGGTCCTGTTGGTCAACTTGGTGTTGGAAATGCTATTCTGATCATCCTCCAGCTTTTCTTTGCTGGAATCATCGTTATCTGTCTTGACGAGCTTCTTCAGAAGGGATATGGTCTTGGCTCTGGAATCTCTCTTTTCATAGCAACCAATATCTGGTATGTTAAAAAGAGCTCATCTTTTACATCAAAGTGCTTGTCTTTGTAAGGGAAGAGAGTTTTAGATACAGAGATTCTTAAACGTTTTGAGTTGATTGTGGTGATGCAGTGAAAGCATTATCTGGAAAGCATTTAGCCCCACGACAATCAACACTGGTCGTGGAGCTGAGTTTGAAGGCGCTGTGATTGCGTTGTTCCATATGCTGATAACTAAGTCCAATAAGGTTGCTGCGCTCAGACAAGCTTTTTACCGGCAGAACCTTCCAAATGTTACCAACTTGCTTGCAACAGTGTTGATCTTCTTGATTGTTATATACTTCCAAGGCTTCCGTGTTGTGTTGCCCGTGAGGTCAAAGAGTGCTCGTGGCCAACAGGGTTCATACCCGATCAAGCTGTTCTACACCTCCAACATGCCAATCATTCTCCAGTCTGCTCTCGTCTCAAACCTCTACTTCATCTCTCAGGTACTTGTGCTTTCTTTTGTTTCCTCATTAAGGGACAACACAGCTGAGAACATAAAGTTGACAATTTGCATTTCCTCTTCAACAGCTTCTCTACAGGAAATTCAGTGGAAATTTCTTTGTGAACCTATTGGGACAGTGGAAAGAATCAGAGTACAGTGGACAATCTATACCAGTTAGTGGTCTTGCATATTTGATCACAGCTCCGGCAAGGTAATTCACAAGTAACGTGTGTCCCCATCAATATAACAATACTTGATTTCCAGTTCTCTGAATATTTGTTTTCCACGGTTACAGTTTTGCCGATATGGCAGCTCATCCATTCCATGCTCTGTTCTATATCGTCTTCATGCTCACTGCTTGTGCCCTATTCTCAAAAACATGGATTGAAGTCTCCGGGTCTTCTGCTAGAGATGTAGCTAAGCAGCTAAAGGTAATAATCCCTAAACCTTTTCTCCATTGCTAAATAATTTAAACATTTCGACATGGAAAGTGAATTTATTTGTAAAATATGATTAGGAACAACAAATGGTGATGCCGGGACACAGAGAGTCCAACTTACAAAAGGAGCTGAACCGGTACATCCCAACAGCGGCTGCATTTGGAGGAGTGTGCATCGGTGCGCTCACTGTTTTGGCTGATTTCATGGGAGCCATTGGGTCGGGGACTGGAATCTTACTTGCAGTCACAATCATATATCAGTATTTTGAAACCTTTGAGAAGGAAAAAGCCAGCGAGCTTGGTTTCTTTGGATTCTGATTGTTTCTAGTCATATAAAGGGGTAAATTTTGCTAAGACTAGTGAGAAATTTGAAAGCCTAATTAAGAAGTAGCTTTCCTCTTATGTGTTCATTCAAAGGTTCAATAGACGATTAAAAGAGCATTTTGGTAGACACTTTTTGATTAACCAACAGATTTTTCTCTATTAGTTGTTACTTTGTGTTAGAATTTTTTTCTTCAAAAATTACACCAAATTTCTCCATTGGTTACTAGTCTGTGTTTTATTTTGCTAATTTGGACTTTAAGAGCTCATGTTATCTTTGGATTGAGGAATTGAAATTCAGCAAATCGTAGAATAGTAGTAATTGTGCTAATCTCCAAATAGAACCCGAGATTTGGCAACTGAAGCACCATCCATCCAAAGACGGTTTGTTTAGAAACAAGGTGGTTGAAGGTTCAATCAAAACCCTTTAGTAGAAATTTACATATATATACACTAGATTAAGATCAACAGTAATTAAAAATTTCATGATTAGCAGAATTCATCAAAAAAAAATTTACTAATCAATTTATGAACATAAAAAAAAATCATCAATTAAACTGACTTTTTTGTTTTAACACAAACACTTTAGCATTTTGTTTACAAGAAACGAAAATTGAATGCAAACTATAAACAGAGACAACCAAGTAGTATTTATTAACTGTCCCGGTTCAGGTAACCCGAATTGATTTTGATTTTGTACCCGGTTTAGAAGGAGGGATACGACAACAAAAGCGGTGACCAAAATCAAAACGTAGGGTTTTAAAAAGGGTTTCTCTTCTCTTCTCCGTCGTCGAGCATCTGCAAATTATACGGCGGCGATAAAAAATGCCTCGAGTCATCCCTCCGGAGAATCTCGGTTGCCCACCATTCCGTGCTTTAACTTTTGACTCTCTCGGCTTAATAAAAGGTGCCCACTTCGCTCTCTCTGTTTTTAATATAGAAGTTTCGTTTTTTCTAATAGATTATTTCAATTTTGATGTGCAGTGACTGAAGCTCGTGGTCAAGAGAGAGGGATTCCGACTGTAGTGAACACATGGGGAGAGATGAATGCATCTAGAAGTGTTCTTGCTGCTTCCATTGATGACCGGTTAAGGAATCCGGTAAAAAGTTTCATTCTTTTCATGTTTATGTTAAGCTATGAGGATTGAATCTAGGCGTGGCTTAGTTATCAGGTTCAGATTGATATCTACTGCTGAAATGAGCTCATTTTTTGAATTTAGCTTATAAGATTTGAATTTGTGATTCTTGGACTTGAAGATCATTGTATTAATCTTGAGCCAAATTTGAGGTTTTCGTTAGATTCCTCGCTCTAATCAGACTGTTGGTAGTTTTAGTTTATTGTTTTGCTTTGGCATTTTGAACCACGAGTTTTGGCTTTGTTTTGGTTGCAATTGAGAACTTATCGGTAATATGTTATCATTTCGTTTGCAACTATGCTACAGTTTCATAATCTCTGACTCCACTGTTACTACAAGATAGCTCTTCAGATTTTTTCCTCCTTTCTTAAGCATACATGATAACATCTATGCTTTGGAAATGTATTAGCAAATTTTGAGTTCTTAACTTTGATTTCTTCTTGTTTCCGTATTTGCGTCAAAATGGTAACTCATAACTTTTTCTCTCTTTTTCTTTTCTTCCAATTGCAGCTTTTGGCTGTTGCAAGAAAAGATGGCAATGTAAGTTTTCCTTACTTTAAGCTATGTGTATTTGAGTAATATATTTATCTCCATAGCCTGGCCAACATTTATACAATCATTTTGTTCATTTCTATCCTTTCCATAGGTTGAGGTTATTAACCCTTGTAATGGTGATCTTCACTTCTCATACTCTGTATTTGGTGATGATGGTTGTTCCCCTGAGGATAACGAAATTTCTGCCCTGCACTTATTCAGGAAAAAGATAGATGATCAGACAGAAAGGTATATAACTTTACACTAATTCTTTGAAATTCCCATTGAATTATGTTTTTATGTTGTGTTGCCATTGACGTTTCTAAACAAAATTTGGTATTCTTAGATCTTGCACATTGCTTACATGTACGAAAAAGGGAGATGTGAGTCTCAGATCAGTTAAATTTCCAGATGCACATGGTAATTCCACGGATGATGCTTCTCCTAAAACATGGAAAGCATGTGGTTCTGGTGAAATATTGGTTGGTAAAGTGGATGGGAGCGAAAACTTCAGCTTATTTGGAGGGTTAGTAGTTAGAACTGAATCGATTTGCTTATATTTGTAGATCATTTCGTTATATCTCGGTTTTGGTTGTTACCATACTGAAATGAATGTCTGATACAGGAAACGGGTTGAGGCCAATATATGGGATCTTGAACAATGTACAAAGATCTGGAGCGCGAAATGCGTGAGTTGCTTTCTCATCTTTATCCCTTTCAAAGCCTCTCAGTTTCTTTGATGAATCACTAAGCCTTTACTGTCTTCTCCAATCAATCTCTGTTTTGTGCAGCCTCCTAAGAACAATCTTGGAATCTTCACGCCTACCTGGTTCACTAGTGCTACGTTCTTGAGCAAGGATGATCACCGTAAATTTGTCACAGGAACCAAGTCTCACCAGGTTAATATCTCTAGTTTCTTTTGTCAGTTTGAAGTTTGTCCTGATCACTCACAACTTGCCTGTGCTGGAGACAGGTCCGTCTTTATGACATTTCTACTCAACGTAGACCGGTCCTGTCCTTTGATTTCCGTGAGACCGCTATTACATCAATTGCGGAAGACCCAGACGGTCATACTATCTATGTCGGGAATGCTTCTGCTGACCTAGCTTCCTTTGATATACGAACAGGTTCATTGATTCTCTCTAAAAATGTATCATAAACTATGTTGCTTGCTGAATCAAACAATTAATCGAGCATCTCTATTGCAGGAAAGCTGTTGGGAAGCTTTTTAGGAAAATGCTCTGGAAGCATAAGATCTGTGGTTAGACATCCACAGCATCAAGTGATAGCTTCTTGCGGTAAGATTCATTATCACAACTTCAACGTCCATATGCCGTAACCCGTAACAACAATCTCATTTGTGTTGTTTTATTTAATTGTTCAACAATTTCATCTGTTTTTCTTTTAATTGAATTGTCTAGGGCTGGACCGATATTTACGTGTTTATGACGTTAAGACACGCCAGCTCATTTCTGCGGTATGCTCTTCAACCTTTGGACTAGTATTTTTTTGGTGAAGTTGAGTCTTACTTATATATCATTGTTTTATTGCAGGTTTTCTTGAAGCAGCATCTTACAGGTCTTGTATTCGACTCGGGCTTTTCTGGAGAAGGTTTGTTTGTTTTCTAATGCCGTTCACAAATCGCATCTATGTTTGTATTCCTCTGTTAGTATGTTTGTAAAATGATTGGATTCATGGTTGAAGCAGAGACAGCTGTAGCAAACACAGTGGCTGAGGCTGCCACAGAGGAGAAGATGACGATCATGGACCAGGAAGATGATGAAACAGAGAAGGCTCCTGTGAAAAGAAAGAAGTCAAAGAAAGAGAAACGCAGTAGAGAAATAGTCTTTGAGGGTGAAGACGATGAGGAGAATGAAGACGAGATTGAGAAGGCTCCGGTCAAAACAAAAAAGTCAAAGAAAGAGAAACGCAGTAGAGAAAAAGTCTCTGAAGGTGAAGAGAAAGACGAGCTAAGAAGCAAGAAGACACGAGAGCACAAGAAGAAGACCAAGATAGTGAAACACAATCAAGAAGACTAGGTTTAAGTTTTGAAGACACATTGTTAACTTGGCTCTGATCTGAGCTACAGTTTTGAACTAAACACTCGCACAAAAGAAACAGAGTTTGTGTGTTATCTATAAAGACTAGTTTTGATAAAACGATGCCTCTTCTCAATGTCTAAAATCGTCGGGAAAGTTACAATGTGCATTAAAGACTAAAAAAAAAACACATTTTAAACAACAATCCTGCATCATTCAATTTTCAACTCATTGTTAGAAAGAGGGAGGACCCAAATGTTAACCATGTCTTTCTTTTCTAATGTCACCATTGCTGTAACTTCCTGGATTTTGATACTATTGCAAAAAAATTCGGGTTCTTTTCAAGCCGGAAGCTTAAGTTTGGTGTTGGTTTTCCAGCTACAACAAAATCAAAAAGGATCCAAAGTCAGTAACATGATCAGTAACTATAAAGAGAATATTATTCAGACTGGTGAGGTTACTTTACCTTATGTAGTAGTAGTAGAAGAAATCCGCATAGAGAGCTGTTTGGACAAGACCAGACACACAAGCTGGAAAATGGATTTACGTAAAACATTAGCATTGAGGAAAAACAAATGGTTAAAATGCATTTAGTGCTTCTTTGTTGAAACATTACCAATCCATCTAGTGAAATGATCTTCTGTGAAATAGCGATAGATCCAGTTGATAATATAGAGTCCCCGATACGCCCTGCATGTTAATCATTGCCCATGTGAGTGCATACAGAATACTTACTCAATTTTGCACATTGAAATATTGTGCACTGGACACAAAGGTATGCATCAGAACCAAATGCATAGCAAGATGTAAAGCAGTCTGATTTCCTTTATAGAAAAAAATATAGTTCAGCTCAGCTTCCAGACGCATTAACATTAAACGGAAAACAATGTCTGGACTTTAGAAATATGCACTGATTTTTAAACACCACAATGACACTGGAGAGCGATTCTCATTGATCAAGTTAACAAGTGCATGAGCAGTGAAAGACACAGTATATATATAAGATAAACCAATTCTAAAAACAAACCCAACAGAGAAGCCAGTGGAGATCAAGTGAGCAAACGCATATGTCTGGTTAGAATTACGTACCCGAGAAAGACAACATATTGCCCAGTCAAATTGTCGACATTCCCACTTCTTTGTAGCAGAACCAACTGGGGAAGGATAGCAACTGCCTCTAAGTAGATAGAAAACGCCCAGAACACCTGAAATGGTTTGGAATGCACAGAATTAACATATTGCACAATGATTCTGGCTATCAACACAGAGAGGCCACAATGCTGCAAAAATACTTAAAGAGTGAAGGCAGTTTGCAAAGATCAGATCTTTACCAAGAGCATATACTGGAAAAATACATATGAAGGTAGTAAGGGAAAACGATCTTAGTGAAGTGCATATAAGGAGTCACTACAGTTTCTTATGACAAGATAATCAAAGAACACAATGGCCAGAAAAGTAACAGCGAGATACAGATGACACTAATCCATGGGGCACCTTATGGAACATAGGTAGGTAGGACACAGAAGATTCCATGAATGGAAGCAAACAAACCTTTCACGATGCAACAGTTTGATATTCAAAGAGTTTCTCAAAACAATCAGCGAGTGAGAGGCTACATAGGTAGTACAACGTTTAAACAAGCAAAAATAAAACTATAAACGCCGGACTCCTAATTGGTTCTGGAAGGAGTTATGTTCAGTTTCATTTACATAGACGATATTCTATTCTACACTAGCCAAGATAGTTACCAAATCCAAATGATATAAGAAGAAGGAACCGAATGAATCAAATGAATAAATAAACCAAAAACAAGATTACACAACATATGCATGTCTTCTAACAACAAGTATTCGCTTTCCTAGTCTCTACAACCTAAAAACACAAAAGCAATGTGAAATTCATATGAAAATACCTCTTGAACTGTGAATTTTTCATTCAGGATAAGTCCCAGTACAAAACACGCTAACACAACATACTGATGACGAAATGTGTCCAGGTCCTTATCGTATGACCTCCTCACAAGTGGATGCCTACGCATACACCAAACGATAGCCAAAGAGCTGGCAATGAAGACAATCTTCATGATGCTGTTGTACAGAGATACATAATCCGTAAACAGATCCAAGTACCGAGTCAAGAACACAAGCGCATAGAGCTCTTGAGTCTTGAGAGAGATTCCTAGCCAACAAAATCCAAAAGTCAACAGCAACAATGTTAGGAGCTGCACAATCTATGAGAAAATCATGAGCATCTACAAGCATTTTCCATTCCGTGTAGCAATTTTCCGTTAAACCTAATGCAATTTAGGGGTGAGAGATCTCACTCGTTTAGAAATTCCATAGTGGTTTCGAAGATTGAGATTTCACAACTATTTTGACTTGCAATTTCAATCTACCAACTCGGATTCGCCTCGAAATCGATAAATAGACCTCAACAGGATTCAAATAAGATTGCATTTGAAAGCTATGGAAAGGAAAACAAAAGGTCAAAGCAAAATGCGATTGTTTCGTCTACGAGCTCGTCTTCAAAATATACACAACACATTTCATGAAAGAGAGAGAGAGAGAGAGAACTCACCAGCGCAAGATTTCGTCGCGTAGATTTTGAGAAGAAGGATTAAGACACTGATCAAGTGACTCATATCGCCAGCAAATCTAAAGATATTCATGGTTGACCAGTAATCGATAGAGACTCACCGATTCCAAAATTTTCCGGGAAAATCCAAAAGAAGAAGAGAAAACGAAATCGAACGAATTTTCTCTCTTCAAATCGAGAGAGAAACGAAGGAAGAGAGAGAAAGAGAGGCAAGGTGCAGCACGTTTCAGGTTTTGCAGAAACTCGTTGAGAGGAGACGATGACGTGGCAATCTGGAACGGTCTTTCTTCTCTAACGTGTGTGCTTACTTATTTCCTTAAAACTGCAAATTAGTCCTTCATTATTCGATTAATTATCGAAGTTTCCCTAAATAATTACCAAAAGAGAGCGTTTTAATTTTCAAAAGTGGAGAGGTGGTGTTATCTGGTACGTCGCACCTTGGTAAACTAGAAAGCGCCAGCTATCGGTGGGTCTATATTGCATCATATTAAGCCACGTGTTAATAGAACAGTGATGTGGCAGCTTCGTACGCGACATGGTGTGGTGTTTAACTTCAATTTTAATTCCTCGTGTTATCCACGTGTTTTGTATTTGAGAAAAACAGTTAGAATGGACCGGTTAAGAGTTGGTTATTAATAGATATGGGCCTTCTGTTATTATTTATATGGGCTTTAGCTCTCTGTGATAGATTAATACCCAATGTCATACCATGAACATATGCAAACATGTTTTAAAATAAAAAATTGAATGTTGATTTTTTTTTTTTTTTTTTTTT
>Ga0041059_1002961_pt1 | contig 12097 bp, 6 predicted proteins | sample AraColnosormetaG_FD_56232 | JGI IMG/M metagenome (GOLD analysis project Ga0041059, IMG submission 56232) | Arabidopsis roots microbial communities from North Carolina, USA - Col MF nosort | ecosystem: Host-associated > Plants > Roots > Unclassified | place: USA: North Carolina | collected 2013-09-02 | reverse complement strand
AAAAATGAGATTTTTTTGTTCTAACTCGAAAAAAAAAAAAAATAGAGTGTGTAGCCTGTAGGATGCAAAAAATTTGATTGAAATCCTGCACACTTCATTTTGTTTGAAATGTTGAAATATCGAAAAATGTCGTATTCTTATTGCTATACTATTTTTCATTCTGGTTTATGTCGCAATCTAAGTTTGAGGTTTCATGAGAAATTGGTTCAAGTTCTGAAAATAATTAAGACTGTGGTGTCGCATAATCAAGAACACGAACTGTTTGATGGTTCAGTCACAATAGATGATAATCTGTAGCCGAGAAACATGTTTGTTCTCTTTTCTGCGTGAGAGAAGGATTGGTTAAGAGTATTCAAAGCTACCGACGACTTGAGTGAGAAGAATTGAAGCCGACCAATCTTTTCAGACATATTTAGTTTAGTTTTGTTAAGCAATTATTATCTTTGTTTGCTGCAAATGTTGGTTCTACGTTAGTGTAGTGTATTACCCCGAATCTTCATTATACTAGGTTCGCAACTCACAAACAGAAAAAAATAAAATGAGTATTTTAGAAAGATTTACTTCAGTTTCATTGAGACCTAACTTTTCAAAAACTGGTGGCCCTAGCCCTAGTATATGTACAATCTTATACATGAATTTTTCACAAATCATAGTATTTTTGACCGAGTTTCGTCGATCAAAAATAAATTAGTTTTAAGTTTTGGAGCAACTTTGTAACCATCACAAAAAGATAAACATCATCAATTTAGTCAAAGACAATGGATATCAAATTTAAAATTCTAAAACACAAAACATAGAATAGAACATGGGGAGTCTCATCTTTACAAGAACTCTCAAACAAAATTCTATTCTACTCATATAATTAGCATACTAATCTTTCTGATTAGTTTACAATTTAGGAATTTTCAAATGGACAATATGGCCTTAGGTCTTTCTCTCTACTTCTGAGCTTCAAATCCTCTATCTCTTCTCATCTTTTTCTTCAAAACACCTGATACATAAATCCAATAATAAATCTTTAAATGTACCATCCAAAAAAGTTAGAATGAAAAACTGTTCTTAGAAAAATGTAACTTCTGTGAATGATTGTATTGTTACCATTTCTTGAAGTGGGTTATTCGAACTAGGAAAAGAGAATTGTACTCGTACATAATATTCATACTATTAGGTAAAGTTAAAACAAATGATAAAATTTGGTAAAAGTTACTGATCGAATGTACTACTTATTCAAGTAAAAAACAAGAAAGTAAAAGAAGGAAAGGAAATGTTATGTCAGCAGTTACAGAGACAAGACTCGTATTGAAACCGGCAAAGATATCAGACAATAAAATCCAAAAGAGTTTTCAAAGTCGTCGAAACATAAACGAGAAAGAAAAAACACAAACCCAAAGCCCATGACTTCACTGTACCACTTCTATTCCCCACAAGCCACAATAACAATATTCTTTTTTGAAAAACGAACTAATTTTGTAATTAAATTCTACGGTTCGATCTGAAAAAAAAAACAAATGAATCTAAACGAATAATAGAGCGAAAACTGATATGGTCACATTGCTATTAGTCATAGTCACTAATTTTTTTCTTTTTTGAAAATGTTTATTTTTGCAACAAACATTCAATCTAGAACTTCGTAATGAAAAACTTAAATATTTGAAATTTATTGGGATAAAAAACAGTATTTATTAACACAAAAATGTATATTTCACATAACTAAATTAATTTAAAAGCCGACTAATTAGTTTAACCCATGGCAAAGGTAAAATGAGAAAACCGAAAATTAAGATGATAGAATCGTATATTTAGTCATCATGGAAATAAAATTTAAGAAAATCCAAACAACTATTCTTATCATAACAAACCAAAAAACAGTTTAAAAACTAATTAATTAAACCAAAAAAATTGTTTTGTGTTAATCCAAAAAATTACCGTCAGGTTTACACTTGGGAGGGTCTTCAAAGAGAGAAAGCGAAAGCTGTTTAAAAGCAACGCCGATATCAAACACAATGACGCCGGAATTTGGATTCTCGACGACGATATCTTTCACCTGAAGCCACAAGAAGAGCTCTTTTTGCGATAGCCCTTCTACTCCGACGAGGCTCCCATAGCTCAGATTCCCTCTTACGACGGCTTCAAAGTGCACGTTCGTCTCGAATTTAGCGTAACACGGCGCCGCGAGGAAAACCTCGAGACGACCGTCGTTGTGAAGAATATAAGAATCAACCTCTTGAGGTAAAAGTCCCGCCGGGAGACCTTCTGATCGGAGAACGTCGTGGACCGTTGGGTACGACGGCGAGGAGAGGGATAAAGAGAGGCGGAGAGTGGTGAGGAGAAGGATCATACGGGAGATGAGTTTGTTCATAGCTTTTCACTGAGAGAGAGAGAGAGAGAAAGAGAGAAAGTTTTTTTTTTCACGGCGATGATTCAAGTGAAGAGGGAGGATCTTAAATGGGAAAGAAGGAGAAGGTGGAATGACGTATTTGCCCCTGGTTGGTGAGTGAATGGGGCCATATATATAATAGATATGGTTAAGTGATTAAAGTTCATAAGTTTCTAAATTTTTAGAGAAAATGGAAATATTATAGCGATCGATAGAATTTCTATAAAAAAATTCCATGTGGAGAAATAATGACAAAAGAGTGGTTGGACACACCAAAATTAGCTTTAAAACTGAGAAAATTTTAATTAATGATTGAAGTGTCTAATTTAGAAAATAAGGTATTTATAACTATATGTATGCAAATGTGTATTAATCACCAAAGCATATAAGGTATGAAGGCTTTTTTAACTACACGCGTACGAATTTTTTTATTTTTTTTGAGAATTAGTACATCATTGTTTTTTTTAACAATTAATTCATGGAAAGTAGTATTTCTTCTAAAATTGATAATTTTTTATCCTTCTATGGTGTGAAAAACGCATGTGATTTTTGTTTTTATTTGTCAACAACAAACGTATGTGTAGTATATATAGTCTGATAATGTAGCATGGAAATATATGCTATGTATATATATACTATATAATTAACTTTGATTGTAGAGTAATTCAACACCTAATGAGTACGAATTAGATGCTAGAAATTGATAGTTTAAGGAGTAATACAGAATGCTTCATCATTTAGTTTTTTTTTTTTCATTTGTTGGTGATGAAAGCTTCTTATTAAATACATCTTATCATAAGTAATGCAATAGAACAAGGATATTTTAAGAAAATAGGGGGGGAAATGATGTATTGTGGACTATTATTGTGTATTTGACGAAATCAAATTTTGTGAGTTAACACAAAACAACAAAGTGCTCAGTATTACTTAATTTTGTTTATTGGTACTACTAGCTAGAAACTAAAATAACCGTCACTAAAAATGTTATTTCTTCCATTATTTATTTTAGAAGTACAAGAATAAAATAGTAGTTACATTTTCTCTGATGTGATTTAATGTATGTAATTGACTAGAATAAAATATTTGTCAAAATTTCAGTTATGGTTAAACTATTTTCGTCTTTAAGCAGTGTGCCACGCAAGCTATGGGTCATAGGGCTTTTGCATGAAAGGGAAACAAAGTAACGGTTAAATTCTGCGGCAGCCAAAAAAAAAAGCTCACTCTTCAAGGGTAATTTCGTCTTTTTCCAACTTCGAATCTATCTCTTACTCAAGTTAAGATTTATTTGGATGTATTGAAATCTATTTGGTATGACGAAATCTTATCTTATTATTTTATTAACTAAGAGATAATTAATTAAGAGATGTGATAATTACGTAATTTATTAGATAATTAAAATTACAAATATGCCACTATGAGAGAGTCACGCGATACATAGTACTACAGTAGGGTCCAGAATTGAGAAAATGATTACGTTAACCAATCAGGGGACCGGTTTCACTTGACGGTAGCTTATAGATTTATGCCACGTGGATTTTCTGTGGTTCCCATTTGTACCGGTTACCTGGAGATGAGTTGTCACTTATGTTCGTAGCGGTCGTTTGTTCTGTGTGTTACTGTTTAAGACGCAGCAGGTAACCGGTTAGCTTGGCCCACGTGTGGCTCATGCAGTTTTACACGCGTGAGACTTGTGATACCATTTGTTTTCTAATTTCTTAAATTTGGATTTTTTCTGTGTGTTTTTAATTATTCTGCTGGGTCCTTGTAATTATTGGAACTTTTATAACTCATCTGTGTAATATACAAAGATAAATTCAGTTATATAGGCATGGGTCCTATGTATGTATTGGAGAAAATTCAAAAACTTTTCCTTTTATTCTCAACAGATTAAGTAACTGATAAATGTTCCTCACGTTTTTTTCGTAAATGAAATACTGAGACGTTTTTTTCTTCCACCAAAATCGGAAATGTTGTTCTACCACCAAAATCTTTCTTAATCAATAATTTAGTTCAAGTATTGATGTATATAATCTTTTACGTTTTGATTGACTATATATAGTAGTAAATCTTCTCTTATTATGAATGGTTTCATAGAATTATAAGAAAAATTAAGAAAAAAAATTGTCTACAAAATTTATCATTACCTAACTACTTATTTTAAAGGGTGTATTCAATCAAACATTTCAAATGATTTTTGTTAAAAAAACAAATCCAATATTATTTAATAATAAATTTCAAAAGTTATAATGAAAAGGTTAAATTGCATATTATTTTTGATTTTATATGATTATTGTATTTTTTTGATGTGATGGGTAAAATGAGAAAAATGGATGATTTAAACGATTTTTTTGGCATAAAACCCTAAATATAATTATGTTTTGTCGATAGTGAATTATTAATTTTATTTATAATATATATATTTTTTTAATTAATAATTGATTTTAACTCAATAATGCTTTAAAAAAAATATTCAAATCAAATTATATATATCACTAACGGTTTCTAATTTGAACGTGTTCCATGCATTGAACTAATTAAATTAGATCAATTTCGTTTTGGGAACAAACACATTTGTACCAAATTACTAATGATGGGTAATATCTAAATGTTGGAGTAGATTAATATAATGTAAAAAAATCGTTAGTGAAAATGATCCTCAAACGACAACTCCAATAGATAAGATCATGTGTTTTTGTATCAATAATTATGTTTTGTCGATAGTGAGTTATTTACTTGATTAAATATATAATATATAATATAATAATTAATCTTATCTTTATAACATTTTTAATAATATTTATTATATTCTAAATTATATATAGATCGTTAACGGTTTCTAATTTCGAACATATTCCCTTTATTGAAGTAACCGTTAGTGAAAATGATCCTCAAACGATAATTCTAATAGATAAGTTCATGTGTTTTTGTATCAATAATTATGTTTTGTCGATAGTGAGTTATTTAATTTATTAAATATAACAATTGATATTATCTCTGTTACGCTCTTTGAAAATATAATTATTATTTTTAAAATTATATATAAATCGCTAATAGTTTCTAATTTTGAACATATTCTCTGTATTGAAGTAACTAAATTAGGTTAGTTTTTTTATGGCAACAAAAACATTGCTACCAAATTATCGATCATTGATAATATCTAAATGGTGAAGTATTAATATAATGAAATAAAAACCCGATAGTTAGAATGATCCTCAAACAATAATTCTAATTGATAAATCCATATATGTTTATGTATTAGTTATCATGTTTGGTATTACTGATGTGAGTTATTAACTTTATTTGTAAAATATATGATATTTAAAATTAATTATATTAATCACTAACAGTTTATAACTTTGAGCATTTTCCCTTCATTGATCTCATTAAATTAGATCAACCTTTCTGTAAACAAACACATTACTATTGATCATTGATTCATGAGTAATATCTAGATGCCGGAGTTGATTAATAGTATAATGAATTAGAGATTGTTAGTGAGAATGATCCCGAAACAACAATTCCAATTGATAAATGCATACACGTGGGCCTGGAGCATTCTTCTGGCCCAATTAAAGCCCACTAAAGATTTAGCCTTCTCTATCTCATCGAAGGCCAATTCATTTTTTTTCCGATCACCGGTCACTGCTTCGGGTGTCTCGACTTCAACTTTCCGATGGATCTCATCTGCAATTCGTATGCCAATGACTCCGACGACGAACCTGAGCCAGTGACCAATGAGCGATTAACATCTAAAATCGCCGCAGCACCGTCAATTCCTTCTAAGCGTCCATATCCAGTCCCGGAGGAGCGACAATACAAACCACCGCGTAGACCGTATCCTCCACACGGTTCCTATTCGGAATCTCAAACCAGCTCGTCGTTTTCAATACCGGTTCCGGTTCCGGTTCCGGTTCCAGGCCGGTACGTATCCAAGAGAGAGAGATCACTTCTAGCCTCCCTTTCAACGATTCCGACTCCAGATCAAAGTTCCGATTTGAGTCAGAAACCTTATAGCTCTCCTACTGGTAATTGCGAACCATGCTTAATCAATTCGCTGTTTAGAATTTAGTGTTTGATGCTTGTTAATCTGCTTCACTAGCTTTGTGGTTGTACTGTTGCCTTATGCTAATTTGTTATTAATCTCAGTTCTTGGGAGCATCTCAGATTCTGATGTACCTCGCCATGTTCTATCTTCGGTTAGACATAGACCAAAAGGATCCTCGTTGCAAACCGAAATGCCTAGTAGAATGTCGATTTCGTTAACCGGCCATACAAAGGCTGTTACTGCTATTGATTGGTCTACAAGTCATGGTATGTTCTTGCTCTTTTGTTGTAGCTTTTGGGTGAAGATTGGCTTGAAGTTATCCTCTGCCTCATTCATTTGTTTATTAGAGTTATTGTGCAGTTCATCTTCTTGCTTCTGCGGGGCTTGATGGTGCTGTTTACGTGTGGAATGTGTGGAGTAATGATAAGAAGAAAGTACGGGCTTTTCTCCATCATAATGCACCGGTTAAAGATGTGAAGTGGTCAAAGCAAGGGTTATCGTTGCTTTCTTGTGGATATGACTGCACGTCGAGACTGTTTGATGTTGAAAGAGGGGTAGAGACACAATCTTTCAAGGAGGATGAAGTTGTTGGAGTTGTTAAGTTTCATCCAGATAATTGTAACGTGTTTCTTTCTGGTGGATCAAAGGGAAGTCTTAGATTATGGGACATTAGAGCCAATAAATTCGTGCATGAATATGTTAGAGATCTTGGGCCAATTCTTGATGTTGAGTTTATCGCGGGTGGGAAGCAGTTTATCTCGTCAAGTGATGTTTCTGGCAGAAATATAAGTGAGAATGCTGTTATAGTTTGGGATATTTCGAGAGAGGTTCCTTTATCTAATCAGGTCAGTTTATCACTGTCAAATAACCTTCTTTCAGTTATATCAATGCTGCATTTTCATCTAGCTCAGTATTAGATTGTTTGATGAAAAGTATCAGTAAGTCATTAGTAAATCAGAATTTATATACTAACAGAATTAAGCTTAGATTTGGGAATTAACAATAAGCTGCATCTGTAGACATAAGCAGAACATGTTTATGTATGAATGTGGGAAGGAACTGTTGCAATTTTCCTTTCGATTTCTTGAAGTTAGATGCTTAACGTTTCTAATAGTTGTTTCAGAGAGAAGCAAGGAAACTTCTTTATTTCCTCTCTATATGAATTTGTTGTATGCTCTCTTGTTTGATGCACCAGGAAGTCAGAGAATTGTTCTCATCATCACTAAGTTCCTGACCAATCTAGTCTTAGCAGGAACTATCTTAGGACATTTTTGAAAAATTCCATTTTACATTTGTCTGAACTTTCGAAATGTGATTTATTTCAGTATGATTATTAACTTGCAGAAGGTTTCACTGACTTTTTCTATACATTCCATCACATTGTTCGTATTCCTTCTTTCACTTTGGAACAACTCCTAGCTCACACTCACTCTATTACTACGTCCATTACTATAAGGATGATATTTAACAGTGATTTGAGACTCTCATTCTTAGACATGAGACTATCATTAATGACATCTTGACGCCAATGATTATTTTCTTGTTGTTTTCACTGTTGCTCTTAGGTCTATGTAGAAGCATACACATGCCCTTGCATCAAACGTCACCCGCAAGACCCAGTCTTCATCGCGCAATCACACGGGAACTACACAGCAATCTTCTCAACAAACCCACCTTTCAAACTCAACAAATACAAGAGATTCGAAGGTCACTGGGTTGCAGGTTTCCCAATCAAATGCAACTTCAGCCCGGATGGAGAAACCTTAGCCTCTGGCTCATCTGACGGTTCTGTATACATGTACGACTACAAATCCACTGCGCTCATTAAGAAGCTCAAAGCTTATGAACAGCCCTGCGTTAATGTGTCATACCACCCCGTTTTACCTAACGTGGTCGCGGCTTGTAGCTGGAATGGACAAGTCTCTGTTTTTGAGTGATTCCACAATGGTTAGTATTAGTGCTAATCAAATCTCAATCTCACCACTGTTCTAGTAGCTAGGAAATGGTAGAAAACGTAATCGAATGAAGAAATAAAATGAAATGAAACTCCCCCTGTTGATTTCTTCTAAGGTTATAGTATGATTGCAAGAAATCCAGATAGAAAAAAACAATAGAGTGTGCATATTGAAACTTTGTCAGACCACAAATTCGAATATTATCTGTTACAGTAAGGGTTTTACTTGAATGGGATTTTTGTAGTCAATCTGAAAAAAGGTGTCAGAATATTTTCAATTATTTATCTCTTTACTATATTTGAGCGTGAGACTCAGAGACTGACACACACAATAACACAACTATGTTCTCTGATATTCTCAGGGAGCTATGAAATAAATGATCAAAAAACACGAAAAAAGGTTGTTGAAAAATACTTGAGTGTGATAAAAAAAAGTCTTGGGCTTTCGGTTAACAATCTACATTGGCCTGGCAAAAAGCTATTGATGTTACCCTTAAGAAGTAGTAAATCATGTTTTATGCAATAACTATTCATATTGATTGTCCAAAGAAAAATAGAACCATGTATTGGATAAAGATATGTTGAACAAAAGGAATGTAACATATATTATCCAATTAATGTGGCCACTAACAAGTGTGTCAGTAAGTTTGATTTCCAACCATCACTATTTGTAAAGGGCTTTAACCCAAATATCAGCTTGCAAGTGAGTGGCACAATCCACAAATCCAAAAAGAAAAAGAAAAACCTTTTATTGTGTTTCATACCTCTTCAACAAGTACAAAGATATAATCATAACTATATATGCCATGTAAAGTAATACATGTACATTTCCTTCACTCCGTGATTGCTTCATTATCTGGAGATGCTTGGTTTAAAAAATTTGATATGTTTTTTCATAGTTCACTTTTTTTTTTTCTCGGAGATTTATCATTGTTTTCTTGGCTTGTGATTAGAAAATATCATTTTTTTTTTTGTTGGCTTTTGATTCTTGTACTCCTCAAACTCGCCGTTTGTGTGTAACACCAGTTTTGTATTATCAATAAAACTACTACTATACGATAAACAAAAGTCACATAAAGAAGTAAAAAATGATGTTTCTTTAGGACATTAAAAATGTAAAGAAACAATGATCATCGTAAACACAACCGCTTAAACACCATATACACGTCCGTTTTGCTTATATAATTACACCATGTAGCATTAAAAATAAAGTATGACTTATCTAACATATAAACACATATATCGTATATACTGTTTGTATAGACCATATTTTAAAACATTTATAATTGATATTTGTCTAAATTTCTAGTTTGGAATATCGAAATTCCTCGTAGAAAATCGTTAAACAGGCTACAACAGGATAATTAAATGGTGAGTTATAAACCTTTTCATGGGGAGCAATTGAAGAAAGTGGGATACGAAAAAAAAGAGAGGGAAAAAGAAGTCTCCTTATCTTTCACACCCACTCACACATAAACCATATATAAAAATATATTGTTGATACCAATTAAAGGAATCATGCATCGATGACCAAAACATACACACACCGCAAGTCAAGAAAAAGAGGAAACAATTTTTCTTTAGGATAACCCAATTTAGAAAACGTATTCGATTTTATTATAAAACCAATTTTCTCCATCTTATCATTATAACTCACCATTCTTCTTCTTCGTCTTCTTCTTTGTCTTCTTGATCGCACTAAGTAGACAGCCAAACAGTTCATTTCCAAGACATTAATTGGTCCACAAACACAAACCCTTTAAAGCTTAAAGCTTTTCCATTACCAAAGTTTGTCTTCAAAATTTATAAGTTGTATTGAATGAATCTAATTATTACCTCATTTTCAATTTGCTAGGTGTCTACTAAATATTCAAGTGCACCATTGGAAATTATTGTCCTCCCAAAAATATGTAAAAATAACCAAGTGCACTATTGGAAATTATTATCCTCTTTCAAAATATTTTGTTTCAGCATTACTGTAACATTTATTGTAAAACAGTTTTTGGGTTTGAATAAATTATATAACATTCAACTCAAAAAAAAAAAATTATTATCCTCCCAAAACTATGTAAAAATGACCAAGTTATCTATCATCCCCCAAAAATAAATTAAAATTTTCGACAACCACCTTTTCAAAAAATTATGCGATTTTATTGTCTTCTTGGACCTCATATATCCCTTTTTAAGAGATACGAATCAAATAGACGTGACATCAATCTCAAAGACTGAAACTCTTCTATCCATGATGCCGAACTTTGAAAATTTGTGTTTGCTAATTAATGGCATGATTAGAGATTTAGAGATATAGTAATGGGTTACGCTTTATCAACTCCCATTTTTGATACATTAAAAAATCAAAAGGTCATCGACATTAGAGTTATTGAAAGGTTTGTTTGTCATACGGTCTAAATTGTCAAAAACATCATCAATTTTTTTTTTTTTTTATCACATACTATGTTTTTGACTCCGATTGGATGAAGTAGAATGAAGAACCGTAAATTTAAAGTTTTTTCCGATTTTTTTTTTTTNTTTTNTAATTTTTTATTTCGTAAAATAAAATTATTTAAAATTCGAAGAATAAAAAATCTTAGAATGAAATTATTTTAAAAAAACATGTTAATCTCATCGTCAAAGAATAAACACTCAAAAATTCTGATAAAACCGACTTGCGCATGACGTATGCGCATATAATTTAACTTTATAATACTAGCTAGAACTATGCCTAGTCCAACATTGATGTACTAAATTATAGTCAAATGTGATTTGATCCGATTTGTTTGCCGGCTATTTATCCATATCTACTTTTTAATTTTCATGGTCAAACCCCTCTTTCGTATATCTATAATATATATCCAATGTTGTTCATTTGTTTACATCATTCAATTCGAATTGTTCCAGATTAGGGTCGAATGTATGTGTTTAGTATCCTTGCTATATTCCTAACCTCCAATTTTATATTTTAATATAGTGTTTTGTGCAAACATATTAATGCATCCTATAAGCCTAGCTATTATGCCTACATCTATACAACTCTATGTTTTCCACTTATGTCTTGAGTTTGTTCCCCACCTTCTTTGGTCTCCAACAAAAGATCTTCTCCTTTTTTTTTTTACTCTGTTTTCTTCTTTCTTGTATTATATATAACAAATCTATCATTTTCTCTCAAAATTATTGTCAACCAAAAGCAAAATATAAAGGGCACTAACCATTTCCAACTACAAAACGTCATTGCATCATCCAAAACCTTACCAATATCTAAATTATTTACCATACCCTCGTCCCTCGACCCCACACATCTAAAACAAATTTCAATGATGCGAAAAGAATCAACAGAATTATTATTGCTAGGACTAACTCTGTCAAAGTCACGCAATATGGCGTTGTGTAAAATTGTTGTATATAAATGTCTCCAATCACTAAATTTAAATACATTAATAGAGCAAACTTATCAGAAATATTTACGTGATGCATGTATATTTATCGTATTTCCGTGTGTTAAAGAAAGAACTGTTTATCATGAAAATAATTCGGATTCAAGTATAATTGAGTTATTTTTGTATGGAGTAATTCGTAGAATTTTTTGTTGTATTTCAAAATTTAGCAATGGGTTAGATTTATTCTTCATGATCAAGAAGATCAACATTTAAAATATAATAAAAACTAAAAATCATATTCTGAAAATCATGTAAGAGACAATATATATATATATATATATATATAT
>Ga0041059_1002960_pt1 | contig 12097 bp, 10 predicted proteins | sample AraColnosormetaG_FD_56232 | JGI IMG/M metagenome (GOLD analysis project Ga0041059, IMG submission 56232) | Arabidopsis roots microbial communities from North Carolina, USA - Col MF nosort | ecosystem: Host-associated > Plants > Roots > Unclassified | place: USA: North Carolina | collected... | reverse complement strand
CCTTTCGTTTTGGGAGGACGAAAGTTAAAAAACTTAATGATATTTTTGGTCCCATATACATCCGAACGTGTTTCATGCTTCCATTGGGTCTTCTTGTCTTCGTCCCACTATAATTTGCTTTAGTGGCTGATTATCATTAGTGATCGTTGTGTTTTGTCGGTACTCCTACTATTGCTACTACTCTATGTGTCCAATTCATTAGAGGAACATTTTGGAATTAGCATTACAGTGCTCAAATATTCTTTGTAGAAAATTGATCTTAGCTAGGTTCTTTGAGCATAAGTAATTACCAACATTTTGAAGGTAGTGTTCATTTATCCAATCTAGCACGACAAACGGACAAACATATAATCCGCTCTTACTTGTCACGTATCCTCCTTATGATTTCCCATAATCTGTTAGGTAAAAATGATCTCTCGTTTTCTTTGAACGGAAAAAAATAATGAGAATTTGACTGTTTCAAAGTCAAACATGTTTGCATTTGCATGCAAGTACTAATAAAACAAATTACTGATCTGAAGTATCGAAGAAATTTCAGTTTTTCACAATTTGTTTTTACAAAATACACAAAAATGCCAATAGAAATGTTTTATTTCGTTTGTTTTTAGCGTATTTTTTAACAAAAGTTTTTCTTATAACATGGTATGATTGTGAGTTCAATTCATTTGAAAAATATACATACCAAATATAGAAAAGTAAACGCAAATGTGAACAGAAAGAACTATGAATTCTAGCTGGTTAATGTCTAGTAGCTTTGATTTGAGATTGGATAATGACGTGGTTGTATAACGTGAGTCACGTGACCTATATATTCATGTGTGGATGCGCCTGCAAAGAGAGTGAAGCACGATGAGTCTCTTTCTTTATTTATTTATGATTCTTACTCGATAGAGTTATTCATCAATATTAACTAGTAGAAACTAAAGAGAGAGCGATGTGTTCCTTTTATGTTTTTTTTTGGAATTTGAATAACATTTTGGGACACTAACAATATGTATAGGATTTCTGATTCCAAGCTACTAGCTAGAGTGCAAGGGAGTTTATTTTCGACACCTCTCGGTCCAATGTCACTCTTCGATATATATCACAATCACGCTCGTCTCTCGGATCACTTCTAGAACCATTTCACTCAAAATTTGGATGTTCTTTTATGTTCCAAATTGAAACCCATCCATTTTTTTTTACTAAACTTCCGGATTAGCAACTATATTTGTTTTCTTCTTTTTTCCTCTAGTTGATTTCCATGTGATTTCTTATATAGTTTTATATTTTCATTATATTTATTTCTGAGTTTGTAGATTAGGTACCTCGTGATTTATAAATTAAAAAATTTATGAATATTTTCTTTACCAAATGGAAGGTGGTCTAGCTAGTACCCTTAACTGACAACAAAAAAAAAAGAAAGAAAAAGCTAATACCCTTAACTGAGTATGTAAAATCATACAGTAATTAGTTCAACTCCATTTAAAAAGGATGATTTAAGCACTAAACTAATATACTATCAAGTATCAACATATATATGATTTTGGCCTTCGAGAAACACATTTTATTTAAAGAATGTATACATTCTTGGTGATGATCATGATCATGTGATTGACAAAAAAAAAAGCATGATCATGTGCCTGTTAGAGAAGTTTTATCAAGAGAATTTGTTATGACTACGTGTTGGATGTGTATAAAGCCCCCCAAATTAAAATTTATGTTTCAATTCTTAATAAAATTTTGTTAGCTATCGTATTAATTTTTGATTATAAACTTACTATATACAATTAAAGATCTTTTCTTTATTTAAACGTTATGCGATGAAAGATTTATAATAATGACTTTTCAATATTTTAAATTTATTAATTATTAGAATTTATTTGTGTCTTTACTCAAATGGTTAAGTACATTTGGAAGAGACGACAAAAAAGGTTAGCATTGCACATTTGAAAATGATGGAAAGACGAACTACTACAGCGGGCGGTGTGTCGAGAGATGAAGAAGGCAATTGGTATCAAGGGTTTCCTCTAAACTTTGGGATTTGTTTAGCTGCCTTAGCCGAGTTATGGAACGTGTATTATAGTCTTTATATAGCTTGAGAGAGATGAGTTACACGGTTGAATCTGGAAGTGGACTCCGTGGTGGTTGTCGGTTTCCTGAAGACATGGATTAGTGAACCTTATCCGCTATCATTCCTTGAAAGTTTGTAGTATGACTTCCTATCACATGTATATAAAGAGACTAATTGTATAACAGATAGATGTTCAAGACACTGCACGGGTTAAGAATGTTAGGATATTGTTCTTGTAAGTTTTCTTAATAATTGAGGGGATATTCGTCTCCCTTTGTCCTGCCAAAAAAAAAGTCCATTTAATTTTATATTTTTCATCGAAGTTCGACTCTACTAAATTGGGAACATTACTGTACATAGTATAAAAATTATAACAGTTATGGATTGAGACTTGTCGATACGAATATGTCAAATGAAAAAAAGAATCTAATGTACTTTCTAAAATCGTTTTGACCCGAAAAAAAAGAAGTAATTCGATTAAATGTTATTGTTTACATTAAAACCCTATAAAGTCTTATCTCAGTTCGATAATTCTTGTTCAAGGGGATCTCTCAGATCGAAGGTTCGATACTCAAAGATTTCGCTTTTTCTTTTCTTTTTGTTTCACTTTCTTCTTCCCAGCCCTTCTTCGCCGACGTTTTCTTTTGCCCGGAGGAGCCGACTATTACTCAAGATTTTGATTCTGACTTTCAGGTTCTTTCTTTCTTTCTTTCTTCTGCAGTTCCGTTTCTATCAGCTCAAGATTTATCGATTAAGATTTCTCAAAGTATTGATTTTTTTTTAGTGATTAGACAAATTTTCATCAGTAACTCATGAACTTTGTTATGATTAGCGGCTTGGGTTTGTTTTGTTGAATTGTCAATGAAGAAAAACCCTAATTTTGCATTGTCACAGGAAGTAAAAATATGGACTTTGATGATGATGACAAACCAAAAGAGGTTACCAAAACCCGTAGATTCGCTCCTGGCCGTGCCGGAAAGTCTAAACCCAAACCTAAACCGGAACCCACTGCTGATAAACCGGTACAGCCGCCGCCGCAGTCACAAACTGAGTCCGTGAGCAAGACTGAGCATGACGTTGATGCTAAATTCGTTGGCACTAAGGTTGAAACTGAGGTTTGTAATGGCTCTGTGAAGATGGAGATCGATTCAAAAGTCGATAAAGAGCCTGAGATCATGGAAACTGAGTTGATGGAGGAAGATCAGCAGCTTCCATTGCAGGAGGAGAAGGAGGAAGAAGAAGAAGAAGACGACGTTGTTGTTCGTGAAATTGATGTTTTCTTTAAGCCGTCTATTGATGCTAATACTCAGGTCTATTGGATTAGATTCTTCAAACAATATTTTGATTTTGCTAATCGTTTTTTGGAGTATTGACTAATGTATGTTTCTTAAATGTGACAGCTTTATGTTTTACAATATCCTCTAAGACCATCTTGGCGTCCATACGAAATGGATGAACGTTGCGAAGAAGTGAGTGTTCCTCTATGTGTATTGCTTATTCATTTGTTTTGGTTCTAATCTTTTTGTTTGTTTATGTGTCTTTAAGGTTAGAGTGAATCCTTCTACATCGCAAGTGGAAATTGATTTGTCTATGGATGTTCATTCGAAGAACTATGACTCCAATTTTGGACTAAATATGACTAAGCAGGTAGTGTTTTAGTTCCAAGCTTGATCCAAGTTTAATCTTTTTGATGCAACTTCATTTTTCTTGTTTTTGGTAGACCTTGAAAACAACATGGAAGCAGCCTCCTACTTTGGATTATGCTGTTGGGGTTCTTTCAGGTGATAAGGTATTTTTTTTCCTCGTTTTCGAAAGCTTGATAACATTGTTGTGTAGTGTGGACTGGATGTCTTATTGAATTGGACTTGTTGACTTGCAGTTACACTTGAATCCTGTTCATGCTGTTGCCCAGCTCCGGCCGTCTATGCAGTCTCTTTCATCCGACAAAAAAAAGAAACAAGAAGAATCCACTGAAGAATCTGTGGGAACATCCAAAAAGCAGGTATAGATCCAACCTTTGCTAAATAATTGAGGTGTATAGATCGGCCTGAGCAGTTAGTTTGGCTATTTACATGATTCTAGTTTTGAGTCTATATTTCCTTTGTGGCAGAACAAGGGAGTGCAGCAGGCTTCGACGGATCAGAAACCAATTAATGAAGAAGTATGAGATTTGGTTTTATTTTGTTTTTATGTGATCCTTTCTTTTATTTGGTTTGTTGGTGGGTATTGCTTGGTAAACTTATGTTGCTATCTTTGTTCTTTCTTTAGACTTGGGTTTCACTCAAGTATCATGGACTTCAATCCGAATATTGCTCCAGATATCTTAACGGGATGATGGCGAATGGGAACTCTTCGATAGATTTCAACATGAGCCCGTATGATGCCTTTCTCTAAGTTCGCATGAGATAATTTTGGGGTTTCCTGCTTACTTTAAACTTTTTTTCTTTTTCTTAATATCCTCTTGTATTTCCTTGAAGGGGCACTTATATCAACGAACTATGCCGTGGGGGAAGCAGCAGAAACTCTGAATCGAAAGAAACATTAAAAAGGTACAAAATATCAGGGTCATCTAGTTAACATTTGTCATCTAATCCTCGAAAAGGAATTCACTGTCGCTTTACCAATGTCTGGTCTCATGTGTCATCTAGTCAACATTTACACCCTTTCTTACGTTCCTTAATATCCTCTTGAGTTCAGGGTCTTGCTCTCCCTACCACTTAAAGAACGTGTGCAAAAGTTGCTCTGCGAGGTTGGTAGCTATTGTAATCAGCATTATGTTTCTCAATTTCCTGTTCTTTTCTGTTTTTCAAGATAATGTTTATATGGTTCCTGCTCCTTAGTTTTGAATAAAATATAAGCCATTTGGCTAACTCGTTTGATCATAACAGGGATCTCCGTTGATTCGATACAGTGTTCTTAAACACTATGCTCCTGAGTTCTCAGACGAGGATTTCTTAGGGGCCCTCCAAGAATATGGCAGGTTAGTTCAAGGTTTATGGACTCCTAAAACTAGGCTACTAAAACTAGACGGGCCTGTAGAAGCTGCCAGGGATTATGTCCTGTCTCTGTTCAGCCAGAATACAACTATAAAGTACTCTGAAGTTGAAGCAACGGGTGACAAGATGAAACCTTTGATGGAAAGAATGTTGACTGAATTTGCCAAAGAAAGGCATGTGCTAAAAGATTGGAAGTTCAAAGAGCCCACTGATGTCTCATTCATAAAATCCTACCCGGAGATTGTTAAGGAGCAAGATATTTTTTGGACGGATAAGAGAGAGAATCTAAAGTCGAGAATAACCGCCCAAGGAGGAAAAAGTAGAGCTGATAAAAGGAGGAATGTTGTTGGCACAAGTTCTTCAGTTACAGTTAAACCGGAGGTTCCAACAACCCTCTCTGACAAAGGAGGAAGTTCAAAAAATACGATACATCGTGTTGTTACACAAGAAATGCCAGAAGAACTTAAGAAGGCGTTACCAAAGGCTTTGAAAAAGGTGTTTCAAACTCACAAAGTTTGCCGGTGAGATTCTTGGGAACTATACTTGCAATTATCTGAACTTCCGAGTTTTCAGATTTATTTTTTTGATAACATGTGAGTTTGTTTACGAAAAAGGAAGGAGAGTTAATTCATAAACCATTTTGTGTGCAGCTATGAGACGATCTGCCAAGGACTTAGGGATCTTGCAGTTTCGACATCGAATAATCCAAAAGCTGATTCAGGAATGGCGGTGAATGTGGCGCTAGCCGTGGATGCTTACCAGGGCGAGCTCGAAGACGTTATAAATGGAGTGGCTACTAACATTCACGGGTCTTATGTCTCCATATCGTCTCCAGACCATCCTGAATATGATTCTTTGAGGTTATTTTTTGTTGGAACATGATCACATTGGTTCTTTATTTCGGTTGAATCTCTAATTTCTCTGATTTTTTTTTTTGTTTTTATCATCAGGGAAGTGGTCATTAGCCTCTTAACCGGATCTCCACCTGGAACAAAGCTTATGAAGGCTGAGGTATTTGCAGCAGGCAGGACCAAACTTGAACGTGAAATCACCAACAACGAATATATAAAGGTCTTCACTTGAGCTCTCTTTGACTTTTTTTTTGTGTTTCGACCAAAGCGTAGTTTTAGTCTCTAAACTCTGTGTGTTGTGTGACAGGTGATGCACGAGATCTGTGAAACCAACTCTTCAGGATGGGTTTTACAGAAAGCTCGATGATGAGTTTATTAAATCATCATGACTAGATTTTAATGGTCTATAAATTTTGATATGAGTAAACGGTTCAGTAGTTATGAGATATTCATATTTTGTTTTTCCTTTTTGAAATCAAACAACCTTTTTTCTATTACTCAACTAGAGTTGGTAAGACAAGCCACACCAACACAGGAAAATAAACATAAGAAGCAACAAAAGAACTATACAATACACATAGACGGCTAAGTTCAAACTTGACAGAGAGTGTTCTAATGTTCTCTATTGAAATCTTAAGCATATTCGAATATATTTTACATGCAAGAATGTAAAAAAAAAAGAAAACAACAATGTGAACACATGAAATTGGAAGAAAGTGTAAATACTTGAAACTTTTCAATCTAAAGGTTTTCACAGTTTGATGTGATCTCAAATAACAAAAAAAGGTAATACGAACTCATAAACTGTTGTTCAAAAAGGGAACAAGAGAAACATTGTCAATCTAATTCAGTTTAGATGAAGAGGCTGCAAAACCCGAACTCAATCTTGTGTGCCGTTTCACCATCCTCATCTGGAGCAGAAGTTCCCTCAGAATATGTGCACCAAGTCATACGCAAATCTACTCCATTGTTAAGGAAACCTACTGAGACAAACAGAGAATAGAGAGAGCTGTTTTCGAGTTGCGCATATACTTGATTCTACACGAAGTAAACAAAAAGGCCATTTCTATGTTAATCACAGGTTCTTAAGAAGCTAATCATTTTTACCTACACCATACCATAGATGTTTTTCCATAAAGCTAATCAACCTTTGATTTAGTTTTGCACATTATCATAAAATGAGTATGACCACCAAATTGAGTTTAAGGATACGTCCAGAACAGCACAAACGACTGCGAAAAAGAAAACAACACCGCGATTAGTATGAGATTAACAGGTTGGATCAACAACATGTATCTTGAAGCAACAAACAATGTAATAAGAAAAGGAAATGAAGATATACCATAAGGCCACCAAGAAAACCGTCAAAAAGAACCCGATTCCACGAATCAAAGTACAAGTCAGCTGAGAATCCTGCCTTAGCCATGAGCCCAACAGATGTGATCAACATCACCACAAAGTAAAATACAAAACCAATCAAGCCATTGAATCCAATTATTCCTGCTAAGACACCAGCTATGATAGACAGAAACGTCCGGCTGCAAACACGAACAAAATGAGGGATAACAAGTCAAAAAACCCGAGAACCATCATCTTTTTAAGAAAACGAAAGAGAGAGAATTGTATTGAATCAGACCTGTTTTGAATGACTTTCAAATTGTTCTGCAAATTCTCTGCACTGAAAGTTGGTATGTCACTCATGATATCCTTTGATCTCTTCTCAGATGAACCCATTTAAGATAACAACAATCTGAAACAACATAAATTTCAAATCTTTGTATTGGATTTTACATTACAGTAACAAAAAAGGAAGAACTTGGACATCATAGAGTAAGTGTATAGATTACAAACCCAAAAAAGTATTGATTTTAAGCAAATTTCCACAGGAAAATTAGGGGTTTCTAATTGATTCAATGATTCTATAACTGGGTTTCGCTATCTAAGCATCACAATAAATTTCGATTCCTAAAGGTTAAGACTTTATGATTATCTCTTAAGTAGTCGAGAGTGGGAGCAACTATGATTAATCGATCTGGTTTTATCGATCTCTTCCGATCTACTACTTTGAGATCTACACAAACTTTGGAAAAGGAATTGATATAGACTTACAATTAGAAACGAGAGTAGTAAGAGGAAGATCGAAGTAGCTTGCTTTGGTACTTGGGATGAATTGAATGGAGAGGATGAGCCAATTTGAGAGAGAACAATCAGACGAATATCTTTAAGTTCTTTAGAGTGTTTTTAGACAAAAGAAAAACACAGAGAAAACAAGTAATATATAAACCGTAAAATCGAACCGGAACCAAACCTTAAACCGGATTGTCCACTACTAATCAAAATTAACAACACTCTCCAACTATGCTAGTTAAATTTCTTGATATTGAAACGGATAACATGATTATACATCACAATTTGTGATTATGAAAATTCGTTACTTACTACTAAAGATGAGCAGTTCAGTTTGTTCCAAGTTTTGGTTTTATAAAACCATCGCTATTACATTCAAACTGAAATTAATTCGGTTTGGTTTTGTTTGCTTAGGAGGTTTTAATATGTTTAACAAAACACTTAACCAATGCATTAGTAAGTACGGTAAATGGTTATATATGGAGTAGCGGTAAAAAAAAAACTTAGGTGCTTTTCGTTTGGTTTGGTTCCAGATTGATTTATGCAAATTTCAGTTTTGGTTAAACTTAAACCGAATGTAGACAAAATCATTCGTCGTATTCGTATCTAGCTTCAATATCAACTAAAACCAAAATAGCATTCCAGATCTCGATTCCAACAATCTCAGTAATGATAAAAATTAATTATTGCTACAATGCATCAGTCTGTAACAACAGAATCATTAGAGCGACGCTGATGATGAGGATGACGATACTCAGCTCGGATTTTAGATTCTAGGACAGAGACATATCGATCTAGAACAGAGATCACAGCTTCAAACTCCGACACTTGTTTCTCGATAGCATCCATTTGTCCTACAAATTCATCCAAGCCACCACTTTTTGATTTCATCTGTTCTGCGAAAACTCTGAGCCCAGCTGCCACGTCACCCATATCATCGTACTCTGACGCAACTCTCAGGTTCATCTTCTCCAATAGATCTAGATGGTTGTTCGTTCCCTATTTTTATCCAATTCAATTTCAGATCTGTGGAAACAAATAAATCTGTAAAATTTCGGATTGATTTTCACCTGGAGCTCGGATTTGACCATAGATGAAACACTCGTGAATAGATTTTGTAGCGATTCAGCTAGATCATCTCGTGAATCCGCCATTGATGAGGATATTTACTTCTTTTCGCAAAGACAAAGACAAAGACAAATAAACAATGGCTCTTCTGTTGTTTAGGGCACTTTCCATATTTGTTGAATTAGTGATATTTAGGTTAAGCTACACGTGGAGGCTTATTATTCGTTGATATCAACTATTGTCCATGTCTGTAAGCCTCTCCCTACGACAGAGGTTTTCAGAGCAGTAACAAACAACTTACACATGAGAGTTAACATTGCACAGTCTGAGATTATACTCGCTAGATTCTTTTCAAGTCTTGAAGAACAACATGTGCAGCGTTTCTTCCAGGTGCACCCATAACTCCGCCTCCAGGATGAGCTCCGCTGCCACACAAGTAGAGACCTTTCAAAGGGCTTCTGTAATTTGACCTGTTTCACACAGTCCAACAAAGTTTTGAATTTCATAATCATAAATCGTAAAGACTGTTTTGAGTACTTCGGAGTCACGTACCATCCTTTCACAGGGCGCATCAGGAAGAGAGAGTCTAATCCCATGGCACCGTGAAAGATGTTTCCGCCTGCAGAATACAAATGGGCAGTCATGTCAATATGGTTTGGCCATGTCGCATGTACTTGGGATCTTTCTCCAAGTACTTCACTTTATATACCTGTTAGACCAATTTCCCGTTCCAGGTCCGGAGGAGTCAACATGTCGTAGCTAATGATGGATGAGCTAAACCCGGGTGCATATTCATCAATCAGTTTGAAACACCTTTGTGCAAAGGCTTCCTGATTTTTACACAAGCAAAAGCAAATCCAGATGGGTTTGGCATGTCTTGTAGTGTAAAGGAATGTTTAGCCAAGCGTGTATAACAAACTAACTCGGTAAGTAGGATCTTCCCAGCTTCCATCTGAGGGCTTGTAAGGAGTGTACTGGATGAACAAGTTGATTACATGCTTCCCTACATACAAAATCACATTCAGAGTTCAAATCCTAAACAAGCAAAAGGGGGAGAATGTGTACCTGGGGGAGAAATGGTGTTGTCTAGTGTGGATGGAATAGTCATTTCGATCACTGGTCTTCTCGATGGTAAGCCATTTTCAGAATCATGACATGCTGAGTGAACCTCGTCCATGCTGACAGAGAGAAGATAGAACAGAGCCATTGATCACTTTTATTTGTATTATTATTTGTTCTTCGAGATACATATAATGAGGAACAAATTAGCACGAATGATACCTCTCTGCACCAATGTGTATAGTGCCAAAATGCTCTGGACCTGGACCTGAATGATTTGTGTTGCAGCACTGGAACTGTGGTAACTTGTCAACAGCCAAGTTTATTTTGGTAGTTGCCTGTTCACAACAATTAAACAACAAATCACCAGATAATTAGCTAGATGGTGTAATTAAAAAAAAAACCAATTCCGCCTATAGAGAAATCTATCTTCTCTTGATCCAGAGAGTGAGGGACTTAAACGACATGGAATCCTTACAGAGCTGTAATCTGAGTTCTTAATAGCACTGACGAAATTTTCAGGAAGAACATTGGTCGGAACCAACTCCTGTTATCCAAGACAGAAAGAACAAACGTAAATTTGTTAGCAAACAACAAAATTTTAACTGACATATACTGGGAGTTTGGAACTTATGATTTAAAAAGATTTACCACATAAGTTCTGTAAGGGGTCGCATTGGACAATATAGCCGATGACTCCACCCGTGTACCATCAGCAAGCAAAACCTTATACCAGGTAATGTCATATCAGTTTGATTCACGTTTTCACTTCATCCACAAATCATTGAAGACAAACTAACCCCTTTCACGATGCTAGAGTCTTCAGTTAGTATTTCAGAAACCTGGAAAATATGAATGTACTAAGCTGCTCTGATTTCTGATGAGAGAAATGATACTAGAACTCCACTGTTCTGAATATCGTAGGAAAGAGGGATAACCTCAAAATGATCTAGAATTTAATACCTCTGCGTTTGTGAAAATCTCAGCACCAGCTTCCTTTGCAGCATTGGCTATAGCCATGGAGACAGAGCCCATCCCACCTTCAACGTAACTGCATATTATTTTCTTACCAGTTACTCACGATAGCCAGGCCTTGTTTTATTAAACAGATAGTCTTGTGCTCTTCATTTACACCTTACAGAGATGCATGTTTACTAATATCTGGTAAGATAGTTCTTCAATTGCTTATGCATCAACACTTATGTAAAACATACACAGCTATTTCTACATTCCCAAAATATCAAGAGGAAAATACAAATTAACAATCAAGATACGTACGACCAAATGCCTTTCTCTCCATCTGTTTCTCCCATCACATGATGTAGGAGAACATATCCACTTCCCGGAGTATGGACACTGGCCTGTGAATTAATGTTCAGATCACTACATTAATCCCCCAATATAGAACGAGTAAGATATTAAGAAAGTCAATTACCGTAGATCCAATCACAGCATCTGTTGCAAGACTCGCCTTCAGGACATCAGACTACAAGCATAAGGCCAACACAAAAACGTGTGTCAATACAACATCAGACTACTTGCTAATGCTAGTTGTATAACCAATATGTGTTAAGATAAGAAAAGCACCTCAAACCAGTTGTTCAAAACTTTTGAAGCTGGTGCCAATAAAAGATCCATAAAAGCCCTTCACAATATAAAAACAAAGAGCATGTAAACAAAACAGTGAAAGATAACAAAACAAATCAGCTTAATTGTTTTTGAAAAAGGAGATCATACACCATATCTTTATGCCCCAAAGAAACTGCTTGCCGGAGACAACGAGCCCAGAAAGCAGATTTGTACATTTTGTTGCTCAACTTATCATTAAAAGAAGAGGCACTTTGCAGAGATTCAGGTGGAGTTGAATCCAAAAGAGGATCCATGAATCCACAAAACCTCTCTAGCTGCTTCTCGTATCTGTAAAGCAAAAAAAAAAAAAAAAA
>Ga0041059_1002959_pt1 | contig 12108 bp, 9 predicted proteins | sample AraColnosormetaG_FD_56232 | JGI IMG/M metagenome (GOLD analysis project Ga0041059, IMG submission 56232) | Arabidopsis roots microbial communities from North Carolina, USA - Col MF nosort | ecosystem: Host-associated > Plants > Roots > Unclassified | place: USA: North Carolina | collected 2013-09-02 | reverse complement strand
AAAAAAAAAAAAAAAAAAAAAAAAAAATAAAACCAAAAACAGAAAAAAAAACAAAAAAAAAAACAAGAACCATTTAAAAAGCTTATCAAGCACAATGGCCATCGAAAAGAGAACCATGATTGCCTCCTTCATCATCGTTCTGATGATGGTAACGATGATCGCAACCAACGTTGAGGCCCGGAATCATGTCAAAATCAAGCCACCAGCAAACCCCAAGTTCTTCTTTTTCTAAATTGATGGCTCATAATGTTTACAAGAAATAAATGGTTGGCTTCAACAAGGAGCTTCAAGCCTTCAAGCATTAGTTAAACTAATGTTTACTTTTTATATATATATATATATATATATATATTCACTTTCATCCTCTTATTTGTTTTAGCTATGGGTGAGATTATCTAAATAAATTTTTATAAATAATAACATTTATACTTGAATAAAATAAACTAGTTTCAAATTTCAGTCACAAAGATTTATTTTATGTTGTAGCTAGAAATTAATAACAATTATCATTTATCAATATATTTGTTTTTAGTTTAAAGAGGGTATAATATCCTTAAATTAATAATATTAGTAAAATTGTGTTATTTAGTTGTCTTGTGTCTCGATATATAAGGATTGGTTCGTTCCATTGTAACTTAAATGATGAATAACAACAACGTACGTGAGAATTAGAATACTGAAAAGTGAAAACTACATAGTGTTTAAATAATTGTCGTCAATTGCTGGAATACATATTTGTGCGCCAAAATTTAAGGATGGGTTCAACAACAATAAAACGAACATAGTTTTGATATTGTCATTGTTGTTCATTGATAACGACAGTAAAAACAAAAGGCGAACATTCTTTTTATTTGTTTGTAATCTAGTATTAACAGACGATCAAAAACATGAATCTGTAATCCCAAATTTCTAATAAGTTGACAAACGATCTACCATGTTTAAATTTCAATTCGTCCAAATTTGTTAGTTATTATTTTGGTTACATGATATATAACCAAAGAAAAAAAACAATTTGGTTATATATATTATGTAGCTGACTTGATGAACTTTAGAAATTGTAAACGGATTTGTCTCTATTTATTTGGATTTCAGGCAGCTTATGTATGTTAGAACATCATGTGAATGTTAGACATGAACGTAAAAGAATAACATGTTAGCTAGGGACTAATTACCAAAGCCATATTTTGAAGAACAAAATCAAAATGAAAGTTTATTTTGACAAGAATAATAGCAAAACATTATTTAGCTATTTTTTTTAAAATGGAAATCTATTATATCAGTCATATTTAGCTATGTTTTTCGAAAAAAAAACATTATTGCTATGTGAGAAATTCAACCGTGATCCTATAACATTTTTTCCCACAATTAAACATTGAATTTTCCTATTCCAGATTTTTTATAGCTGGACAAAAGAATTCATGGTGAGAGGCCCAAGGTCTATTACGACCTAGGCCCAGTACCACAAGTCAAGCCGACACAGACAAAAAATTGGATTCAATGTTTTTTTTTCTGACTCGATTTGGTGAAAAGACGAAACTTTCTCCTGGAAAAATCTGGAACAAGTTAGCGCGAACACGACGAATCGAATCAGAGTCCCAAGGAAGAAAAGATCTCTCTTTCATCCTTCTGGAGAATTCATATACTTTGGTCGATTGGTTTTAGCTGAAAAGGTCTCTGCTTTGAGACTAATTCTCAGATCTGTGTATTGCTTGCTTGCATCGCTTTCTACCTCATTGTCGATTTGGAGGAGGGAATTGAGCATTGGGTTTAGCTTCTTAAGTATGGGAAGACCTTTGTTTTATGATATCATTGAGAAACCAGCAACGAGCTGTATCGTAACGTTATGCAGTGTGATTTGGTTTGTGATTCAGAAGAAGAGTATTGGGTACTCTCAAGTTGGATTGAGTTACGAGACTGCAATCGAAGGGCATTACTGGAGGATGATTACATCTGCTTTATCACATATTAGTGTCTTGCATCTTGTGTTTAACATGAGTGCTTTATGGAGTCTTGGTGTTGTTGAACAGCTAGGTCATGTAGGTCTTGGCACTGCTTATTACCTTCATTACACTCTTGTTCTTGTTGTGTTCTCTGGTGTTTTGGTTATTGGGATCTATCATTTGTTGATTGCTAGATTCAAGATTGATTATTTTCGGCGAGTTACAGCTGTTGGTTACTCTTGTGTTGTCTTTGGTTGGATGACGATTCTCTCTGTTAAGCAACCTTCTTCAAAGCTGAATCTTTTTGGGCTTTTGTCTCTTCCCATTAGCTTTGCGCCATTCGAGTCACTCATTTTCACTTCGATCATTGTTCCACAAGCTAGTTTTCTGGGACATTTGTCGGGAATCCTTGTTGGTTACGCCATTTCGTGGGGTCTGATTGGTGGGATGAACAACTACTGGGCTCTTACTATGCTTGGTTGGATTGTAGTTGTCTTTGTGTTCAGTTTGAAGAAATCGGGTGCTTATGATTTCAGTTTTTTGGAGATCGAATCGCTTACTGATGCTTCTTTACCCTCAGTGCGGTTTATTGGAAATGGCCGGACCTTGCAAGCCAGTGCAGTTCCTCTTAGTGGAGTGGAAGTTGTCTGAATTCAGTTCATGGTCAATATTGTATTTGGGAACAAGTTCTTGTCATCGAGGTAGTAGATGAAGACTGAGAGTTGGTAACCAAGATTTTGCAGTTTCAAGTTCCAACCAAATTTAAGAGATCCTCAAGGCTTGCTTGAACTGCGTAATGTGGTGAAAAGGATTAAGCAAGCTAGTGTTGTTTAGGCATCATTACAGATGAATATGACACAGTCAATTCTTTTGTCATGTGGTTGATGTATAGTTGCAAAAGGGTCCCATGTCTTACCTAAAGATTCCGTCCACTAGACATGTTTCCTCATTTGTGACATTCTCCTTTATTTCAATACGAAAGCATGCTACCAACAGTCTTGTATTACTCGTTTTTCTTTGATATATTGAATTGGTGAAATAGCAGAACGATATATTATTTGCACTCTTTCAAGTTCACAAGGTAATTAGATGAAGTTTTCTGCAGGTCTCTTGGACTAGAGCAGTGTCTTCTTTTGTTATTAGTTTCCATCTTCTGTCATTTCCTTGTTTTATATTCCAAAAAGAGAAGGTAAGAGAAGGGTAGAACAATCACCGATTCACAGTTTCAAGTTTTTATTTATGAGCAGTTTTGGTTAGATGATTATTTTGAAGCTCTATCTCAAATAGAGTCATGAGAATTGTATTTGGTATCAGAGTAGTCTAACTTAGATCAACTTTTGACTAGTTGTTTGTTTCCATTGAACCTACTTTCAACCCAATTTTATTCACAAGATCTGCATTTCTCTGCACCCACAATGTTTTACATTGCTTATATAATTTGTACATTGATCAGGTGAATCTGATCTTACTTTCTGGTCCACCTCTAAGCACTTTTAAATGGAGAAGAAAGGCCAGCATGGTACATATGAATCAATGATGACTCATCATCCGATCCTCTGTATCATTGCTTTATCTGTACTTTTCATAGCAATCGACCCCTTTCACATGAGTCCAATCGGGGGTCGTGAGTTCAAACCCGTGAAGCATGAGGTTGCTCCATATAAGGAAGTCATGGGAAGCTGGCCTAGAGACAACCTTAGTCGACTGGGTAATCATGGGAAACTGGAGTTCGTGGACCAAGTCTTTGGTCCAGAGTCATTAGAGTTTGATAGTTTAGGTCGTGGTCCATACACAGGGTTGGCTGATGGAAGAGTGGTTAGATGGATGGGTGAAGCAATCGGATGGGAGACATTTTCGGTGGTAACATCAAAATGGTAAGAGATTACATATTCATCACTTCTTTTTTGTGCAGAGAGTTTTGTTTCAGTTTTTCTTATTGATGTGTGTTCATGAGAATTAGGTCAGAGGAAGCTTGTGTGAGAGGTGTGGATTCAACAACAAACAAGCAATGGAAGCACGAGAAGCTGTGTGGGAGGCCTCTTGGACTGAGATTTCATAAAGAGACAGGAAATTTGTATATTGCAGACGCTTACTATGGTCTACTTGTGGTTGGTCCTGAAGGAGGGATTGCTACGCCTTTAGCTACTCATGTGGAAGGAAAGCCTATACTCTTTGCCAATGACCTTGACATCCATAGAAATGGCTCCATCTTCTTCACTGACACCAGCAAAAGATATGACAGAGCGTAAGACAACTCTCTTATTCTTGCTTTGTATGTCAATTCCTACCGTAAATTGTATGATATAGAAATTATACTTGTATTTTGTAGGAATCATTTCTTTATATTACTGGAAGGAGAATCAACAGGAAGGCTTCTAAGATATGACCCACCTACCAAAACAACACACATTGTGCTGGAGGGTTTGGCTTTTCCCAATGGAATTCAACTCTCTAAAGACCAATCTTTCCTCCTCTTCACCGAAACAACCAATTGCAGGTATGACCCTCAACTTTGTGTTTATATAGCTGTATCTATCATTCATTTCTCTTCATCATTATGTGTATGACAGATTGGTGAAGTACTGGCTGGAGGGTCCAAAGATGGGTGAAGTCGAGGTGGTGGCAGATCTCCCGGGATTCCCAGACAATGTAAGAATAAATGAAGAGGGTCAGTTTTGGGTTGCAATTGATTGTTGCAGAACACCGGCACAAGAGGTTCTTACAAACAACCCTTGGATAAGAAGCATCTACTTTCGGTTGCCAATACCGATGAAGCTGCTTGCGAAAACGATGGGGATGAGAATGTACACTGTGATATCGAGATTCGACGAGGAAGGTAAAGTCCTGGAGGTGCTCGAGGATAGACAAGGGAAGGTAATGAAGCTTGTGAGTGAAGTGAGGGAAGTTCAAGGGAAGCTTTGGATTGGAACAGTGGCTCATAACCACATTGCCACTCTACCTTATCCTTTGACAATGAATCAATGAAGGACTTTGTTGTGTAGTTCCTGAACTAAATCATCTCTCTGTAACTTAATTATCTTCGTTTTGATTCAAGTTCCTTTGGACCGGTTTGTCTTTTGTTGATATTATGTGTGACCTTAGATTCCTCATGAAATTCTCTTTCTTTCTTTCTTGAGTCTCTTTTTTTTTTTGTTTGGTTCACGTCCTATGGAAGGCTTCATAACTTGAGCCATCGCCCAGTCTTCTTCGACTCCCGCGAAATAGAAAACAAGAGTATGCAATGAAGAATTGCCTTGGAAAACAAGAGTATGCAATAGAGAAAGTCTCGAAAGTGTTGGAAGGTTGAAGATAAAGAGAATACAGAGAGGTAACGGAAAAATAACGACTGCTTTTTCTCCAAAATGATGACGTTACAATCATCTCCATTACGACGTTTTACTCTTTTTTCAGTAACTTTTTCTGTAGTTTGTTTGGCATCACATAGCAATGAACATTTTATGAAATCTGTGGTGTCTGCTTTCTTCTCAAAGCACAACTATCCAAAACTCCAAACTGTTGGGGCCATATATATTACTAACCAAGTTGATAGCAAAAAAAAATACAAATCCAACTCATAATTTAGTCTTGAAGTTATAAGAAAGAAACTCAACGGAAGTCTGAATCATAGTCATTCAAAAGACAGCAGAAAGGGAAAAAACAAAATCATCTAAGACAAGGGTATATAAAACCATGATAGATCCTGATTTCATAAGATCTTCAAAGGTCTTGCACACTCAAACCTGAAATAAACAATTGGCAAATTCAACTTAGATAGAGATAGACGCATGCGTTCATGGACCAACCAAAAATAACTTGTGACCTAAACATGCCAATTAAAAGTGTCTGAATTAAAGTAGATTAACCACAAGACTATTCGAATTCAAAAACCAAAATCCAACAATATTATGACACTAGAACTTTCAAGTGATGAATTACTCAAAGCTAGGAACATCTATCCAATCTAACAAATGTTATGAGATAAGAGGTTTCAAGTGTGTAATGTTTGGGCTGAGTCACAGAGAGAGAGAGAGAGAGATAGTGAACCTGGAGGAAGAGACTGCTTCAACTTATCGGCCTTCTCTTGGTCGAAGACACATAGTGTGTAGAGGTACCTTGAGCACCTGACCTTGAACTTCACAATGTCCTTGCTTCTCTTGATCTTCACAGACCTTGCATCCTTCCTTCTCGCCGTCAAAAGGAAGTCCTTGATCTCATGGATTTGCTTCGGCTGCAGATTATCCAAACCAACATCCATTTTCAATCAATACAAAACAAAACAGAACACACAACAAGACTTCGACCCAAATGTTACTGCATGATGAACACTTCATACATTTCAAGATGAAACTTAAACCAATGGGTCAATTACGAGGAAGACTCTAATCTACTAGATTATCAGTAACCAAACAAGAAACCCACAATAAGAGATTGATTACTTTCAGCTCAATCATGCAAACTTTACTAAAATCCTAGTCGTGAGAACAGATAATCAAACAAATAATATTTAGCTTCAATAATCCTCCTGAGAATAATAAAACTGAGAGGCGAAGAAAACTTTACCATTGTCGGATCTGATTTAGTGGCTGCAACTTTCTTCCACTCAAGAGAACAAACAGCAAAAGCAAGAACCCAGCGTCTGAAAGAAATAGAGAAACCTAAATATGAAGAAAACCCTAGACTCTCATATACGCGAATTTCCAAATGTACCCCTTAGGCCCATTAATCCGAAAAGTTGGCCATTGGGTTTAGTGGCCCAAGTTGTTTTGTTTGGCAAATTTCAAAAAACTCGGATCCAATAAGAAAAGGGTATTTAAGTCATTGCGTCTATTTGCCTATGATTTCAACATTAGCGCCACAAAATGTTTTTTCCCGCTCCACTAAAAAAACACTTCTTCCTCTCTCCAAAAGCACACAAAACCCTACCGCTTCGTCTCTCTCTCTTTCGCTCTGCAGTTTCCTATTCAAAATTGATTGGTTTCTCTAAATAATGTAACACCTTCGATTCGATAATCCTTCTCTCTCAAATCAACTTCAGTATCTCCATCTCTGCTTCTTTAGGGCTCCTTGTTCGAAGGAATTAAAATGTTTTATTCACATACGCTTTTGGCTCGAAAGGGTCCATTGGGGACGGTGTGGTGCGCCGCTCATGTGCACCAACGCCTCAAGAAGTCTCAGTACACCTCCATCAACATCCCCGACACTGTTGGTTCGTCTTTCCTATCTTCAATTTTCGCTTTTTGATCCAAAGTTCGCTTCTTTTTTTTTTGAATCCCCTTTGATTGTATCCAATTCGAAATTTCAAAAAGGCAATACGAATTTTTACATGGGCATTCATCAAATTCCGATTTTGTTTTTTATATATAACCCATTGTAGTAATTGAAATTCTCTGCTTTAATAAAGTTTCTGACTTTTCGAGAATTTTGCAATTGGCTTTGCAGATAATATAATGTTTCCTGAAGTACCATTGGCATTGAGAACGTCAAGTCACCTTCTAGTTGGGGTAGTGCGAATATATTCAAAGAAAGTGGATTATCTTTACAATGACTGGAATCTCCTTAATACTTGGGTAGCTAAGGCTTTCGTTTCTACTCAAGTTAACTTGCCTGAGGATGCCAGACAGGCCCCGCCTGAGTCTGTTACTTTGCCTCAAGCACTAAATCTGGACGAGTTCGACTTGGAAGATGACACTCTCGACATGTATTCTTCTTTCTTGCTTTTATTTGAGTTTTTATCTGTTCTAAAGCCTGACTCATCTTTAACATTCTTTTCTTGTGAATTCTAGGGAATTCGATAATCATACTCGGAGTGAGGAAGATATCACTCTCACAGGTACCTTTTGTCTGTGTTTTTTTTCCTTGGTTCTAGATGCAGCATACCATGATTTTGAGGTGTTTATGATGTTGATGCTTATTTTTCAGATCAAATTCCTACTGGCATTGATCCTTATGTTGCTGTAACATTCGACGAGGTGAGATTACTGCTTGCTTCTTATGACTTTGAAGTTGATTCTGACTTCTTGTTTCCCATGTCTCCGAGCACTTGTTATTGAATGAAAGTTTGTATGCCTTTCTTACAGGACATCATCTCAGAATCTATCCCGATGGATGTCGAGTGAGGCTCTTCATAGAGTTTTGATTTCCTTTACTACACCTTGCTCTTAATCTTCCTTATCTGTTTAGTTGATCTTCTTTAATAATGTTGTTACATATTTTTTTGCTTTGAGCAGCCAATCAACAGAACCTGTGAGTAGGCATACCGGAGAAATTGATGTTGAAACGGCTCATGAGACAGGACCAGACAATGAGCCAAGAGACTCCAATATTGCTTTCGATACTGGAACCTATAGTCCTCGTAACGTCACAGAGGAATTCACTGAAGTCCAGGATCCTAGACAAAGTAACTTGACAGAAGAGCGCATTCCCAATTCCGAGAGAAACGATGCCACTTCTCCTGGAACTGTTCCCGAGATTGAGAGAATGCGTGACGCTGCACATGATCTAAGCCCCACGTCCCATCCATCATTTGCTGCACAACAACAGGATGTCAGAGTTGAACGCACTGAGTCATTGGATGAAACTTTGAATGAGAAGGAACCCACTATCCCTAGTATTGATGAAGAAATGTTAAATTCTGGAAGGCATTCTGCGTTTGAGCTTCGCTCAGGATCTCCAGGTTCTGCTGCTGGTTCTGAGGAAGAACGTGCAGATTTTGGTGAGCTAGCAACATAGTCTGATAATTTGAAGCTTAACCACTACATTCTCTCTCTTATTATCTATTTAAAACACTTTTTTCTTTATGTTAAGTGCATCCATCACCTCAACTGGTGCTTCAGCCATCTCCTCCTCCCCAACCACAAAGAAGGGCAAGGAAGAGGAAGAACTTTGATGGTGTCACAGTATTAACCAACAAGTAATAACTTTTCCGTTGCTTCATGTGGCTTTGATTATTTCATTAGCTGTTCCGTACTGATCAAATAGTTTGAACAGGAACATAAGTGAAAGGCTTAAGGATCCTAGTGATACTCTACGTAAGAGAAAGAAGATGCCTTCATCCAAATTAAAGTTTTGGAGAATGAATAACCAGTCAAGGAAGGATCAAAATTTCAATGAGCCCTTGTTTACTGGTAACTTTCTTTGATTATTATTTTATTTTCGACAGTTTTGCCTTCTTTTTCCCTTTGTTTTTGAAGAAAGATTATTGCCTGTATGTGTCAACCTGCAGGCTTCTCAGATGATTTACGCAATGTCTTTGAAAAGGACTATGTAGCTTCAAAGCCACATCTTGCTGTTTCTGATGAAACTTTACCAGAACCTGCATCTGTATCTCCTACTCGAGAAGCTGAAGTAGAAATTAATCCGGTCTCTCCAATTCCAGATTCTACTAATCCAGACAGTACAGTTCAGCTATCTCCAGCGCAGCAAACTGAAGATGTCCTAGACTCTGCAGGTCCTCGACCCGCGCATGCAGAGTCTGTAGCAACAGAAGCACAATCTCCTCGGACATTTGATAACGATGACATGGGAATAGAACATTTAAGGGATGGTGGTTTCCCGGTGTACATGCCGTCACCACCTCCAAGATCTTCACCTTTTAGAACCGATGACTTCACCACTCAGTCTGGAAATTGGGAGACAGAATCTTATAGAACAGAGCCTTCAACTTCCACAGTTCCAGAGGACTTGCCTGGCCAAAGAAATTTGGGGCTTTCACCTGTTTCTGAAAGGACTGACGAGGTTTGTTCTCGCATGTTCGCGTGTTTTGTTTTTACCATTCTTGGTGCGTTGCTAACCTTGATAGCAATACCATTTGCATGTGCCATACAGGAACTTTATTTCCTGGAGGTAGGTGGCAATTCCCCAGTAGGAACACCAGCTAGTCAAGATTCTGCTGCTTTGACAGGGAGAGCAAGGTATATATATTCCTAAAACCATGTGGATTTCATTTAAGAGCCTACTGTTTCTCTACTAACCTGTAACATTCATTGAACATTGCAGAGCCTTGGCTCAGTATCTTAAACAACGTTCTTCAAGTAGTCCCACCACATCAAGCCATCCTTCTGGAGATCTAAGTTTGAGCGAGATCTTGGCAGGAAAGACACGGAAGCTAGCTGCTCGAATGTTCTTCGAGACACTGGTGAGTGATTCTCTGTACATATGTTTTTCTTTGTATCTCTGTAGTGCCTCGAGCTTAGACGAGTTGTTTTTGAATTTGCAGGTTTTGAAGTCTAGGGGACTTATAGATATGCAACAGGACCGACCATACGGAGATATCGCTTTGAAGTTGATGCCTGCCCTTTTTTCTAAGGTTCAAACGTGAATAAACAATGCTTAATAAACTTACTTATGTATATTATTAACATTGAAGCTAGACGAGGAAGTAGTCAATTCTTAATTTTTTGAGCCCTGGTTTTATTACATTGTGTACAAGTAAAGCTTCACCCTAAGAGATGGACAAACGTCTAAATTCCATCATTAGCCAATACTTCACTTGAGTTCAAATTTGACAATGTTGTAAAAAAACAAGTTTTTGAGATTCTCTATGATTCTGGAAATGAAAGACTAGCACGTGTTGTGATGGAGTGAATTATGGAGCTAGATGCTCTCAAGCCTCAACATGTGTAGATGCTCTCAAGCCTCAACATGTGTACCGATGGAATCAAAGATATCGATCACATAAATTAACGGAGTATACATAGATAACCTCATAAATGTTATAGCAAAACCTTCTTCAAAATCTAAAGACGACCTACCTATTCTACAATTGTTCTTCTTTTGTATATCTTAGCAGACTATGGAAATCTAGAAATAATATTATAAATTATAGGTGGAATCTATCGTACTCATCAGTCATCATTCTCTAAGGGGCATGACAGGACCATTGCATAAACTTGGTCTTTGGCTACAGTTCTCATCATGACTTGTAATCTCTTCTGGGATTTGGTTCTCCATCGCGGTTTGATTCTGTATCTCATGGTGTTTATGATTCTGAGACTGAATGTGGCTCTCAATCTTGATTACCTGATTCTAATAAAAGGTATGCAGTTCGATATGAGGATGGAATATTGCCAGATGCAACAAAACTATGTATACTTTATCCCTAAGTATGAAAGGATACGCTAGTAAATGAATGCACTGAGATATAACGTTTCAATTCATATGAAGGAATTTCGAAGAAGAAGAAAAGAAGAATCAACTTGTTGAGCATCTAACCTTGTACAAGTATTTCTTACGAAGTTTTATGGCTGTGCGTATGCATCTTCTCACTCTAATTGCAAGCAGCTTGTCATTACAAATCTGAAAATATCTAAAATCAGTAAGAAGTTTTATCGTAGTATAAAAAGTACAACAGTAGTATTCAGCAAAGAAACAAAGCCCAACATGCACAAATGCAGTGAAAAACATCCTACCTTTATCATGTCATCGATCGAGCGAGTTTCTTTCATGATTTTATGCCGATTCATGATTAGAATAGCCGCCACACAAAAGACTGGAAGAGGGTCATCTCCTTTCCCACAGGATGAAACTACACAAGAGGCATGGGTTCTTTCATTCCTAGACCATAAATTTCTTGTCAAGCCACATAAACTGTATGAACCTGCTGGCTTCATCCCAAAATCATCAGACAGCGGACCAGTTTTTGGCAATGGACCACTTTCTGGCAGTAGACCGCTCTTGGACAACAGACTGCTCTTTGAAGTCCGGTCGCTCTTTGAAGTTGATTCACTATTTGTAGTTGTGCCATTTCCATCATCTATTTTATGGTCCCCCATATCAACTCCAGATCGTTTTGGAAGCTGAACAACCAACGGCTTCAAGCAATCCTTCTCTAAAGTTTCAGCAAAAGACTCATCAAAATCAGCAGCCCACATCATCTACAACAGATAAAGATCCATGAATACATATGCAAGAGTTTTGAATCTGGTACGTGAAGGCACATATGTATAATAAGAAATCCAAGATTCTCTTTTCTACCAGTCTCTTGCAACCACTACATAACTAAAATCCATTTGTTATCATGAGTGAGACACAAATTCTAGTAAGGGCCTGACTGGTTTAAACGCGGCGGCTGCGGTTGCGGGAGTTTGCGGAAACGGACGGTTGCGGTTTCAAACGATATCAAGCGTTTTCAACGACTGGTTGAGCGTTTGATAATGGGTGCGTTTGCGAG
>Ga0041059_1002958_pt1 | contig 12115 bp, 9 predicted proteins | sample AraColnosormetaG_FD_56232 | JGI IMG/M metagenome (GOLD analysis project Ga0041059, IMG submission 56232) | Arabidopsis roots microbial communities from North Carolina, USA - Col MF nosort | ecosystem: Host-associated > Plants > Roots > Unclassified | place: USA: North Carolina | collected 2013-09-02 | reverse complement strand
GGCGGTGGCGGTGGCGGTGGTGTTTGGGTTGGCGGTGGATACAACAACGGTGGAAATCGTAATGCTGTTCCAGGATCATCAGCTCCAAACAGGGTAGCTTACAATGCTCTTCAAGTTTGGAAATCAGCCATGAGAGAGGATCCATCAAATGTTCTCAAAACATGGGTTGGATCAGATGTTTGTTCTTACAAAGGTGTGTTCTGTTCTGGTCAATCTATAACCTCTATAGATCTTAACCATGCAAATCTCAAAGGCACACTTGTCAAAGACCTAGCTTTACTCTCAGACCTCAATATTCTCCATCTCAACAGTAACAGATTCTCAGGGCAAATCCCAGATTCTTTCAAATCTTTAGCTTCTCTTCAAGAACTTGATCTAAGCAACAATAAACTCTCAGGTCCTTTCCCTTTAGTCACACTCTACATACCAAATCTGGTTTACCTCGATCTCCGGTTTAATAGTTTAACCGGTTTCATCCCTGAAGAGCTTTTCAACAAACGGTTAGACGCGATTCTCCTCAATAACAATCAATTCGTCGGAGAAATCCCAAGAAACCTCGGAAATTCTCCGGCTTCGGTTATTAATCTCGCGAATAACAGATTTTCCGGCGAAATTCCGACGAGTTTTGGTCTGACGGGATCGAGGGTTAAGGAAGTTTTGCTTTTGAATAACCAGTTAACCGGTTGTATACCGGAATCTGTTGGTATGTTCTCTGAAATTGAAGTCTTTGACGTTAGCTACAATGCATTGATGGGTCATGTTCCAGATACGATCTCTTGCTTGTCGGCGATTGAAATTTTGAATCTTGCTCACAATAAATTCTCTGGGGAGGTTCCTGATTTGGTTTGTTCGTTGAGGAATCTTATTAATCTCACTGTTGCGTTCAATTTCTTCTCTGGGTTTAGCTCTGAATGTTCTTCCAGGGTTAGTTTCGGGTTTGATTTCGTTGGGAATTGTATTCCCGGGAGGAATTCGCAGCGGCCGCAGCCGGATTGTTCCGGTTATTCCGGCGGAGCTATGAGCTGTTTTAGGATTCCGACGCAGCCTTTGGCTTGTGCTGCGATAAGTGTTGGATTGAGAGAGAGTAATAATCAATACTACACTTCATCTCCTCCATGAAAGTTTCTAAAGTTAGAAGCTTTTTTTTATTAATGGTTGATGCTGAATGATCTATCTTTTTTGTAACTTATTAATTAGTTGATTAGTGACCAAATTAAACGTTAATTCCTCTTCTGTGTAATCCAATCGTTGCTAATGTTGTTTTGTAAGCAGAAGAATTTTGTAAAAATCTAACGTAAGAATAAGGTGCCCAGTAAATGTAATTAAAGCAAAGACTTGGCTTAGTGAATTTCACCGGAAAATATCTTGTTTTGAATCAATTAGATGAATGAGTGATCAAGCAATGTATGTAGTACACCGCATTTGGGACTTTGAAAGAACAATCACCCACGGCAAAACCTTGCAAGTCACTCCATTGATCACCGGTGGATATAGTATAGATGGCTAAATTAGTTATATATATATATATACTATACTACCAATTTATGTTTAGGGGTTTTCATGAACCCGACCATAACAGAAACATGTTTTACGGGACCATGATAATTCTACATTCCCTTAGGGGAGGGTTGTTTAGTTCATGGGAAAAGTATGTGTTGAAATATGTAAATACACACCAACAAACGCACATATCATATATATATGGTATACAAGCTCACATCAAAAGTGGATTCTAACCAAAGAATAATACAACGAAAAATGTTTGCTAAAGAGAAGACAATAATGGAGGAGGACCGCGTGAGATTCATATGCAAAAGAACCGTGGTGAGCACTAGATCGATTGAACCAGGGCGATTATACCAGTTATCAGTATTGGACCACGTCATGGAACCAAACCACATTCGTCTAGTCTACTATTACCGGTGTTCCAAGACTAGAGAACCGGGAGAAATCACAAAAAAATTAAGGGAGTCATTAGCATACACACTCAATTGTTATCCGATTGTAACCGGGAGACTGGTTAAAGAAGTTGATGGTATGGAAGAGAATAAGGATTTAAGCCAACGATGGATGGTAAAGAGCAACGACGCCGGCGTGAGGATGGTGGAGGCCAGAGCAACCGGGTCAGTTAAGGAATGGCTTAGGAGTGTAAATAGAGAGGAAGAACTCAAGCTTGTTCATTGGGAAGACATGTATCATCTTCAATATTATTGGTCTACCTTCTGTGTTCAGGTATATTCAATCCGGTTTATTTTGGTTTGGTTTAGTACGGTCTGGTTTTGTCTTACTTTTTCTTGTTTATTTTTATCTACAGGTAACTGAGTTTGAAAGTGGTGGGTTAGCTATTGGATTGAGTTGTAGCCATCTCTTAGCCGATCCAGTTTGTGCAATGATGTTTATTCGAGCTTGGGCAGATTTAACTTTGTCTCGGTCCATGATGGCTCCACCACTATTCCACCCGTTGCCGCCTCGCCGGTTTTCCAACCAAAGACTAATCTCTAACAACCAACTGCTTAGCCATTACATCAAATCTTGCTCTCTAACGGCTTCACCGTCAAACATGACCGAGGACCATATGGTCACCGTTACTTTTCTGTTCCCGGATCCGCTGGTCAGAGCCGGCGAGAATGAGCCAAGGATTTCGACATTTGAGATTTTGGCTGGACTCTTTTGGGTCTGTGTGAGTCGAGCCAAAGGAAAAAGAAACGAGCTCATGGACATGTCCTTGTGCTTAGACGTTAGGAAATTGTTGCGTTTAGACCAAAGTTATTTTGGTAATTGCATGGTTTATCACAAGGTTCCCTACTCCAAACCGGTTAAAACCAAAGATAAACTCTTATTCCACGCTGTTCAAGAGATTGAGAGCATAACCAAGAGACTAGACTACGACACGGTCATGGACTTGATTGAGTGGTTGAGTAGCAATAACGGTGCGATATCAAATGGTTCGGATCTCGTGTGTACTAATTTAGAAAACATGTCTCATTCACGTCCGATGATGTTCGAGGAGGATTTGGCTCTGAGCCACGTATCTTGCTATGTAGAAGGGCCTGTAGCTGGAGGTGGACAGGTCATAGTGCTTCCCTCACCGCCCGGTAAGGAACCAATGAGCCGAGTGGTTATGGTCAGTCTTCCTCAAAGAGTGATGGTTAAGGTTATAGAAGACGAGCTTCTTTTAAGCTTTTCTCCGGTCGTAATTATGGAAGATACAAAGCAATTATAATTATACTTTATATGAAAGTATTAGTTAATGTTTATACTAAAGATCAATGTAATATAGGAGCAAAGGTAATATTAACGTCTAAAACACATAAGTGGTTGTTACTCAATACATAAAATCAGAAATGAATAGTGATCAAGGAATGTAGTACATGGGATTTGGGACTTTGAAAGAACGATCAGCCACGGCAAAACCTTGCAAGTCACTCCATTGATCACCGCTATTGCCACGGATTTTGAAACCTTCCTCAATCAGTTTCGATCGCTGCTCGGATTTGTAATTTGTAGCTGACTTCCCTTGATCATTTGGACCTCTGCATAGGTATATACCGATTTGGTATTGTTAATGTTTTGGAAATTGAGATACACGAAATTTGGTTCAAGTCTTCTGATTTTTATGTGTTTACCTCAAGAGGAGACGTTCCCAACCGGAATAACCGGCATCCCGGAGATTTGTCTCGGTGGAAGTCCTTTGATGCTCGTCCCGACCGGTTAGCAAAATGATAGTGAAACCAAGTTTCTTGAGAGCATTGTACAGTCTCAAGCTCGCATCAAAAGCTGGAGCTGTTCCTTGTTCCACCCACTCACTAAATTTATTATCGTCATACGGTTCAGACCTACTCGACCAGAAACAAAAGAAAAAAAAAAACAATAACCGATCAGCACGCTAGAGAAAACGCAGCAATTACAACAGAACCGGAAGTCTTAAACCTAGAACCGGATCTAAATTCGTAATTCTTAAACCTACTCTAAGATTCCGGTTTAGTAATAGGGTCAACGAAGTAAAGTCAAATAGTCACCGTTGATTATTGTAGATAAAAACAAAATCCAACGGCTAATAATAGATAGAACATACCCGTAACCATGAGCCTTGTAGTAGTCAATATTCGTGAGAAGCGTCTCGTCGATATCGAAGATCCACACGTCCTTGCCGTCGCCGGAAATTTCAACCGATTTCGCAAACGCGAGAGCATAATCGACGATGACACTGTAATCGGATAAAAACTGGTCTCCGTTAAGATACTCGGCGACGGAATCCACGCAGATTGACGGAATCAGATCCCAAGTTCCGACGTTATTGGTCTCGGCGGCTAATCTCCAGCTGTCGCAGTAGCGAGATCCGTCGCTTCCGGGAAGCTTGATGAAGGAAGTTCGAATAGAAATGGAGGGATTGATTAAGAAGACGAAGACGAAGAAGAAGAAGAACCAAATCGAAAGGCTACGAAGAGACGCCATTGGAGAGATTTAGAAAAAGAGATAATGATGTCTCCCATTTATTATTGGTTATCGTTTCGCAACTCTTACCAAACCAAAAACTTTAATTAGTTAATTAGTTAGCAGAATCAAGAATTTTATATATAGAAAAATGTTGATCAAATCAATTGGATTAGAGTATAACTACTATCTAAGCATTATCTGGATTTTGTTTCACAATTATGATCAAAATTATTTGGTTAATCAGTCCCCTTTTCTTACATACCAGTGACGTATGAATCCTACTAAAAATATAGGACGTGGTACATTAAGAATGGCTACATTCGGTGAATTATGGGATACATTCATAAATCCTTATTCATACATAAATGATAAATTATCATGCAATATATCAATGGCAGATGGTGATCAAGCAACATAGTACATGGGATTTGGGACTTTGAAAGAACGAGAAGCCACGGCAAAACCTAGCAAGTCACTCCATTGATCTCCAGTATTACCATGGATTGTGTAGCCTTCTTTTACAACTTGTGATCGCTGCTCTGATTTGTATTGTGTTGCTGTTTTCCCTTGATCATTTTGACCCCTGCATTTACCGGTTCATAAGTTTAGTAAATTAGTTAGTAGATTGGTAAACAAAACAAGAGAAGTGGTTTGGTATAGCTTTTTACCTCAAGAGGAGTCGGTTCCAACCGAAATAACCGGCATCCCGAAGATTTTTCTCGGTGACACTTCTATGACCTTCGTCTCGGCCAGTTAGTAAAATGATAGTGAAACCAAGTTTCTTGAGAGCTTTGTAGAGCCTCAAGCTCGCATCATAACCTGGGTCTTTTCCTTTTTCCACCACCTCATTGTATTTAATACTATCGTACGGTTCAGACCTAAATCCACCATCAACAAATCACTCGGTACAATATCGAAAAATAACACAAAAGAAATCTCAAACCAAGAACCAGATCTGAATCCACAAATCTCCCGGTTTAATGCATGGTCAACGAAGTTAGTCAAACAATACAATCATATTATTCGTTGATAAAACAGAATCTAACGGTAATAATAACATGAGAGAGCATTTACCCGTAACCATTAGCCTTGTAGTACTCAATATTGGAGAGAAGCGTCTCATCGATGTCAAAGACCCACGCGTCCTTGCCGTCTCCGCCAACCTTGACCGTTTTAGCGTAGTCAATGGCGTAACTAGCGACTACATCGTAGTCTTTGTCGAACTGGCCTCCGTTGATGTAGTTTTTAATATAGTTTTCGCATTGGGACGGAATCACCTTCCAGGGTCCAACATTGTTGGTCTCAGCGGCTAATCTCCAACTCTCGCAGTATGAAGCGATGGAAGACCGAGGCAGCTTGATGAAGGACGCGGCGCGAGAAGAGATCGCCGGATTAATTAAGACGGTGAATAAAGCAACGATGAAGAACGTAATCGAGCTGCTACGAGAAAAAGTCATTGGAGAGGCTTTTTCTGTTTTTCAACTATTGGATGAAAGAAGAAGATAGGTCGCGAATTTAAAATATAGAAAGATGGAACATTATTGTCGTATTTACACTCCCACGTGATTTTTGTTGAGAACTACAACGTCTTCACTGGCTGAATTTGATTTGGTAATAATAGAGGTAAATCAAAACATTTCCAAAAATTATACTATAACCATATTTTAATGAATTATTGTTCAAATTGTCATTACACGCGCTATGACGACGCTAATCAGATGCGGTCACTTTGGCAGCGTTTTTGAACATGGCAAAGCAATGTATTCATTAGTGGTTAGGTTATAAGCTCCCTCTTTTTGCATCTTTATATAGTTTTGAGAGTTGGTAAAAAATTATCTCTATAAAGTTTCCAATCATTACTATATATGTTTGATTAATTTTATAATTTTGAAAATTAACAATAAGGTGGCTGAAATCATCACCTCAATGTTTCCATTAAATATTCAATTACAAGAAGGGCTGAAGAACTTCCAATTTTATTTATTCATATAGATTATTATGGAAAATATTTTCTTAATTATAAAACATTATTATTTAGAATTTGCCACTTTAACAATTATAAGTACACACACAATTAGGAGTTCTACTAGCTTTGGATGCAATACATTTCCCAACTCCATTGTACCCCGTATAGCAGCTTAGGCGACAATCAACAAGGTCACATGGAGTTCTTGGATCAATGATTATAGTACAATACTTATCAGTCTGATCTCCCTTACCCTTCTTAACCACTGAAAATATTAAAAAGTAAAATACCATATGTTATGATGTGAAACAATATAGTGTATATGTGTACACGCTTAGATGTGTAATGTAATGTAAAGATGAAAACTACTTTTTGATGTTTGGAAGTGGGAAACATGAAATTACCTGAGAACACAAGCATGAGTATAAGAAAATGAGACCATGATATGTTGGCCATGATCAAATATATCACAATTCACAACAACAGAATACTAATGTTTTGTAAATTAGAGATGAAAAATGAAAAGCTATTTTCTTTGCTTTATTGTTATGTAATGCTTGTGTTAATATATATCGAGGTATACATGACTTTTCTTTATTATTCACATAATAAAAACATCTAAGCAGAAATAAAAGTAAAAAGTAAGTAAATAAATGTTGAAAAATGTAGTGTTGACTTGACTACATTGATTACTATATGCACCTTCTCAAAGTGTTAAAACTTAAAACTATAGCAGTTAACTTAATACATAGATTTTTTTTTTTTTTCATGTGTATCTCTATCCATTTCCATACTTAAAAAATGTATTCAAAGTTCAAACAAATAATACTAGATTAATTAATATTATCCCATGATTCTCTTATCACACTGTAGCTAGCAAAACTATTGTGTTTGACTGTTTTCTATCCTATTCATCACCATATTTATAGATTAATTAACACTACCCCCTAATTTTGTTAGTATGTATGTCCTTAGCTTTTAGGAAAATTTCAAATTATATATATTTATCATGAAAAGGTTAATTTGAATTCTATGGGTATTTTTAAAGATGGTAATTCATACAGACCACTGAAAATTAGAAATAAATACTCACATGCATACAAAAATCGGAAGGACGTGAGGAGAGGCCATTGTGATTGATTTGTATTTTGTAATATAAATTACATGTAAATTTTTCTTAATTAACTAGAATGAGGTATTTATTCTCATTTGGTAAAAATGGCTTCTCGACATTGTTTTTCACTCTCCTAAGTCATGGTTAACAAATTACTCAAAAACCGATTAGTCCGCCACCAAAAATCTTGAACCGAGAAACCAGATCTGAATGCGCAAATCTCCCGGTTTGATGGTTAACGAAGTTAGTCAAACAATCATTATGAACGTTAGATATAATAACACAAAATCCAAATTAAGGCTAATAATAGAGTGTGCATGGGAATTATCCGTAACCATGAGCCTTGTAGTACTCAAGATTCGAGAAAAGTTTCATCGTATAACACGTCCTTACCGTTTCCGGCAAGATTGATCGTTTTACCGTATGGCGTAACTAGCGAGTACATCGTAATTTTTGTCGAACTGGCCGCTTTTGATATAGTTTTTAACGTAGTTTTCGCATTGAGACGGAACCACCCTACAGGTTCCGGCATTGTTGGTCTCGGCGGTCAATCTCCAGCCCTCGCAGTAGGAAGCGACGGAAGAGCGAGATTCGTCGGAGCTCTGGAGCTTGATGAAGGATGAGACGTGTGAAGAGATCGTAGGATTAATTATGACAGCGAATAAAAAGTGAGGATGAAGAAGGAGATCGAGCTGCTACGAGAAAACGTCATCCACAACACAAAGATTATGTGCAAGATAGAAGAAAGAGATTGGCCCTGAATTTATAGCGGTTACAATGTTGTCTTACTAACTCTTCGTGATTTCGATGCAATTGTATATACGATTCGAAGTGGACAATTTTTTCCACACATTAAAGGTTAGTGCTCGTACATAAGGTAACGTCTTCAATTCCCAGACTATACAATTTTTCCCACACATTAAAGGTTAGTTTTTTTGGAGGTTCTTGCTGCAAGTTGACCCTTCTAACATGATCTTTGTGTTGCGGATTATTACTGTATGTTAAGTTGTCGGTCATTGTGATCTATAGATCCGTCCATTGTATACAATAGGTTATCATTGTAAAATGTTAAAATCATCCAGAAAAATTATGAATAATGTTAATATCAAATATTCGGACATTTGTTTTTTTTTAACTATTCATCATCATCATTATAAGAATTAAGAAATTTAAGAAATGATGAGGAACTCTCAAAGTTTTATTCATACTGATTCAGAAAATTAAGTTTTTAACTACAGCAACACAATTATTTAAAACTTACCTCTATAAGTTATGTTTAATCTGATTTTATGTTTTTTTAAAAAATATTGACAACAATGTAAGTGAAATCTTCTTAATTTTTTCAATAATTATCCAATCACAAAAAGGCGGAAAACCCTCCAAATTTTTTATTCATATAGATTATAGAAATTATTAAGAATTTGTCTCTTTAACAATTATAAGTACACATACAATTAGCACTTCTACCAGGTTTGGATGCAATACATTTTCCAACTCCATTGTACTCCGCATAGCAGTACTGAACACAATCAGAAGGGTCACATGGAGATCCTGGATGAATGATTATGGTACAACGTTCATCTCCTTTAGCCTTCTCAACCAATGAAAAAACTGAAAAAGTAAAATACCATCTGTTATGATATGAAACTATATATATATATGTGTACACGCTTAAATATTTTATGTAATGTAAAAATTAAAAACTATTTTTTTATATTTGAAAGTGAAAAACATGAAATTACCTGAAAACACTAGCATGAGTACGAAGAAAGAAGAACATGATATCTTAGCCATGATCAATATATATCACAACAAAAGAGAGCTACTAATGTTTGTAAATTATATATGATATTCTTTGTTTGTTTTATTGTTCTATATACATATATGAGTATACATGATCTTTTCTTTATTATTCACATGATAAAAACATCTAAACAGAAATAAAAATAAAGGAAAGTGAATGAATGTTGAAAAATGTAAGATTGACTACATTGATTACTATATGCACCTTCTCGACATGTTAAAATAATATCAATTAACTTAATTCATAGAAATAATAATTATTTGTTCCATGTCTTTCATGTGTAATATATAGATACACCATTTCCATACTTAAAATATGTATTAAAAGTTCAAACAATGATTATTATATTAACATTATCCCATGATTTTCTATCCATTTTGATACTTTAAAAAGTCAATTCAAAGTTCAAACAAATAATTATGAGATTAACATTATATATCCCACGCGTTGATTCTCTATCCATTTACATACTTAAACATTGCATTAAAAGGCCAACAAATAATTATTAGATTAATATTATCCCATGAACTATAAACTAGTAAATATATATCTCTATTCACTATAAATTTTTAAAAATATGGTAGTCATGTATAAATGACTTTTCTTTATTATTTACATATTAAAAACATCTAAGCAGAAATAAAAGTAAAAAAGAAAGTAAATGAATGTTGAAAAATTTAGTGTTGACTACATTGATTACTATATGCACCTTCTCAGAGTGTTAAAACTTAAAACTATAGCAATTAAGTTAATTCATAGATTTTTTGTTTTCCTTCTCCATATATATGCTTCTTTCATACATAGATAGTTAATTAGCTACGTTTTATCTCTGTCCATTTCCATACTTGAAAAGTGTATTCAAAGTTCAAACAAAATCCAAAGGCTAATAATAGAGTGTGCATGGGCATTACCCGTAACCATGAGCCTTGTAGTACTCAATATTCGAGAGAAAAGTTTCATCGATATCAAACACCCACGCGTCCGTACCGTTTCCGGCAAGATTGATCGTTTTACCGTATGGCGTAACTAGCGAGTACATCGTAATATAATCTTTGTCGAACTAGCCTCATTTGATATAGTATCTAACGTAGTTTTCGCATTGAGACGGAACCAATCTCCAGCCCTTGCAGTAGGAAACAACGGAAAAGCGAGATTCGACTGAGCTGGGGAGATTGATGAAGCATGAGACGCGTGAAGAGATAGTAGGATTAATTTAGATGGCGAATAAAGTGAGGATGAAGAAGGAAATCGAGCTGCTACGAGAAAACGTCATTTTGGAGAGGCTTTCTTAATTATTGTCATGCGCAAGATGGAAGAACGAGATTGGCCCTGAATTTACAACGTTGTCTTAGAAATATTTGATATACGATTCGAAGTTGGCAATTTTTTCTACACATAAAGGTTAGTGCTTTTACATAAGGTAAAGTGTTCAATTTCCAGACTATACAATTTTTCCCACACATTAAACGTTAGTTTTTTTGGAGGTTCTTGCTGCGAGTTGACCCTTCTAACATGATCTTTATGTTGCGGATTATTATTGTATGTTAAGTTGTCGGTCATTGTGATCTATAGATAATAGATCCGTCTATTATATAAGAAATGTTTCTTTATTTTATTGTGAATAATGTTAAAATCAAATATTCTGACATTTGTTTTTTGTTTTAACTATTCATCATCATCATTATAAGAAGTTTAAGAAATAATGAGGAACCCTCAAAGTTTTATTCATACTGACACAGAAAATTAAGTTTTTAACTACAACAACACAATTATTAAAACTTACCTCTATAAGTTATTTTTAAACATAACTATATATGTTTGACTGATTTATATTTTTTTAAATTGACAACAAAGTGACTGAAATCTTCTGAATTTTTCTAATAATTATCCAATCAAAGAAGGGGGGAAAACTTCAAAAATTTTATTCATAAATATTAAGGAAATTATTTAAAGGTTATTTCCATGACAATTGTAAGTACACATACAATTAGTAGTTCTACCAGTTTTGGATGCAATACATGTTCCACCTCCATTGTACTCCTCAAAGCAGTACTCAACACAATCTTGAGGGACACATGGAGATTCTGGAAGAATGATTGTGCTACAATGTCTTTTACCCTTAGTCTTTTCAACCAATGAAAAAACTGAAAAAATAGTAAAATACCATATGTTATGATATGAAACTATATATATGTGTACACGCTTAAATATTTTATGTAATGTAAAGATTAAAAACTACTTTTTTATATTTGGAAGTGGAAAGCATGAAATTACCTGAGAACACAAGCATGAGTACGAGAAAATAAGAACATGATATCTTGGCCATGATCAATATATCACAACAAAAGAGAGCTAATGTTTTGTAAGTTAGAGATGATATTTCTTTGTTTATTTGTTCTGTAATGCTTGTATATATATATATATATTGATCTTTTCTTTATTATTCACATGATAAAAACATCTAAACAGAAATAAAAATAAAGGAAAGTGAATGAATGTTGAAAAATGTAAGATTGACTACATTGATTTCTATATGCACCTTCTCAACATGTTAAAAATAATAGCAATTAACTTAATTCATAGAAATAATTATTATATTTCCATGTGGTCATGTGTAATACATAGATACAAATAATTATTAACGTTATCCCATGGTTTTCTATCCATTTTTTATACTTTAAAAAGTGAATTCAAAGTTCAAATAAATAATTATGAGATTAACATTATCCCATGCGTTGATTCTCTATCCATAAACTCTTTTTTTTTTTTTGTCAAACGATCTATCCATATACAT
>Ga0041059_1002957_pt1 | contig 12116 bp, 4 predicted proteins | sample AraColnosormetaG_FD_56232 | JGI IMG/M metagenome (GOLD analysis project Ga0041059, IMG submission 56232) | Arabidopsis roots microbial communities from North Carolina, USA - Col MF nosort | ecosystem: Host-associated > Plants > Roots > Unclassified | place: USA: North Carolina | collected 2013-09-02 | reverse complement strand
TATTCTCTCCTAATCTAGTATTCCAATCACATCATGATAGGCTCATGGCTAAATATTGGATTGACATAATTTGAATAACAAATATATAAACTACTCATTTGTTTTAAAAGTTTTCACATGAAAAAAAAAAAATCAGAAATTAAATAGTCTTTTGAGTCAACACTTTTAGGTTTTTCTTTTTTCATTTGCATATATCCATATTAGAGAAAGGGTCGTATATTGAACTTTTTGGTATATCTAACATCTCAAAAGATCACTATTTAACAAAAGATGCATGTCAGTATTAATGTTACCAATTTATCATAAACACACAAAAAGACCATATCATGTAAACAAAAAAAGGTAATAAAAAGAAAAGACTAAGTTAAAATTTCTAAACTAAGGAAGGTTAAATAACAAAACAGTTAAGTTGTAATGCACGAAAATTTCTAGTCATTATCAAATAATGACTATTATAAAAATAGCAAAAATAAGAAAAGTAAAATGAGAGTAGTGTTTGATACATTAACATGATTTTTTGTATTTTTTCTTTTAAATGAAGATATTTTGTTAAGAGTGAGATTAGTGGATAATTTAATGCAATGTGAAACTTTTAAATTTTTATCACTAAGTTTTGTTATACTTTAATGATAGTAATTTAGAGAGTGATGATGATGATACTAAATTTTTATCACTAAGTTTTGGCACTTACTGGTGTGATGATGTGTCACCCATATAGAGAGAGTTAGCCAATTTTGATATATATATATGATTTTATTGTATGAGTTTGAATTGAATGTTGTTGACTTGTTGTAAACTATTCACGAAAGTTATTAGTCTGCTTACATTTTACATTACCCGACGACTTCAACGTGATCACACACGATCATATTTATCTTGCCTTGCCTCGGTGCAGCTTCGGTTCGGGACTACAATTTCTCCCTATTTTCTTAACTCTTTTTTTAGCGAACAATTCTTGGATCTACTTTTAGGAGTGAACCATTGTAGTCACCCCTTTTAGTTTAATTAAATCATTATGCCATATCATACAATACAAAAATAGACATGTTTACATACACAAAACAAAAGTTTCACAAAAAAACAAAAAGAGCAAGACATGAAATATTTTTGTACTCAACGAACAAAGATCAATAGTCTAACTTAAGTTTTTGTATGTTTGTGGTTAATCAATGGCAAATGTGTTAATATTTTATCATGCATACTCAACTTTTTCTGATAAACCATAAGTTAATAATAATACATGCAATTTTTATGTTAATACTAGTTTTAACAATAATCCTAAAGACAACATATCGTTACCTCTCTTTTTTTTTTTTATATATTCCACACAATTTAAGGTCTAGTGTTAAGTGTTAGAGTACATATATAGAATTAATGTAACAAGTATCGTTGATATAATTAGAGTTTATAGAGAAACAAGAGAAGACTAAACAAAAACAGTGTGATTTCTGTTACAGACTAATTATCATCATCGACTCAATGTTAGCTGTCATGAATTTGACTTATTCCTTCTATGATCTGGATTGATACAACGAAATCAATCTTCTTTTATCATCAGGTAAAAAAGAAAGCAAACTTGGTAATAAAGAAGTTCAAATAAACGAACTATAACATATGGCAGACAAAACCTGAGCGAGACAATTGATATTAGTGTTTAAACTAAACAAAGACTAACGACTTGCCCACTTGTTGTCTTACTATATATTTGTCAACGTGAATATTAACGCAGCAGCAAGTAGCATTTATATAATTAGAGTATATAGAGGAACAACAACTATATTGATTCATTATTACATTAAACCAAAGTGCTATTACCCCAAACATAAACTTTCTTCTCTCTCCACCTCTGCTAACCGCAAACGCCATGACTGAGAATGTACGTGGACACGAGCATCTTGTATCCGTCGTTAACCAAGGTGATGGTATGGAATGCGATGCTTGCGATCAGTTGCATGTTGGTGGCTACTCATGCAGCGAATGCAAGTTTAATATTCACAAGAAATGTGTATATGTGTTCACGGCAAAAGAGATATTCGACCACCCATCTCATGATGGACATTGTCTTAAGCTTCTCACAACCGGAGCTCCTGATCACACCGATCCCAAATGTCATCTATGCGGTAAAAACACCAAACGCCTTCTTTATCATTGCTCTGATTGCAAACTCAATTTGGACATTGGTTGCATAGCTGATCACAGATCTGCCCCATTCCATCTGAATATGTCGTGGCATCACCATCCTCTAGTGCTTGGTCTTTCATATTTTGATAGGTGCAGCTTTTGTCACAAGATTGGCAACGAAGACAGCAAGGGCTATCGCTGCCTTCGTTGCGGGTTGGTGATTCATACAAGATGTACCTTCATATTTGACTCACCAGAGATCACTCACCCTGCACATGTTAGACACCCTCTTAAGCGTCTCACCGATGGAGCTCCAAATTACACAGACCAAAGATGTCATATATGTGGAGAAAACACTGGGAACTTACTTTATCATTGTGATATTTGTAAGTTCAACTTGGATATGCGTTGTGCGATTGAAAGACCTCCACCAGTCGCTCTTTCAAATCTCAAGGTCCATGAGCATACACTCACACTCATGCCAAGATTGATCTCCTTCGTTTGTGATGCCTGTGGTACGAAAGGTGATCGTTCTCCTTACATGTGTGTTCAATGTGATTTCATGACCTTCCATCAAAAATGTGCTCGTTTACCGCGTGTCATTCATGTCAATCACCATGATCACCGTGTATCCTTCAAGTATCCTCTTGGTCCTGGAGAATGGAGATGTGGAGTTTGTTGGGAAGAGATTGATTGGTCATATGGGGCTTATTCATGTTCTCTTTGTCCTAATTATGCTATTCATTCATTGTGCGCCACAAGGAAAGATGTGTGGGATGGAATAGAACTCGATGGAGTACCTGAAGAAATTGAAGACATCGAGCCATTCAAGAGGAATGATGACAGCACAATTACTCACTGCGCTCATCAACATAACCTCATGAGCCTCAGGAAAGACGGTGAAGAAAACAGCTTGTGTGGAGCATGTGTTCGTCCCATCGGTTCTTACACATTTTACAAATGTTCAGAATCAGAATGCATTTTCATTCTCCATGAAATGTGTGCTAATTTACGTAAGAAGAAACGACATTTTCTGAGCCCAGAACCTCTCCATCTTTCTGTATTGGAACAGTCTGATGACTCGCCAACAGCTTGTTCTGCATGTCTTCAAGTTTGTTCTGAAGGATTCGTCTATGACCATGATACATATGGGACTTTTGACTTGCTATGCAGTTCCATTGATGTGCCTTTTATCCATGGAAGTCATCCTCATCCTTTACTCTACCTTAAACTACAACACGGTCACTTTAAGACTTGTCAGAGCTGCGGCATCGATCATACTAAAGTCGTCATAGGTTGCCTCAAGTGCAATTATTTTTTGGATTTTCGTTGCGCCACTCTACCATTAACGGTTAGCCTTCCTAGGTATGATGATCATCCACTCACTCTCTGTTACGGTGAAAAATCGAGCGACAAATATTGGTGTGATATTTGTGAAAGAGAAACGAATACAGAGACTTGGTTCTACACTGGTTCAGAAAGCGGGGTCACTTTGCATATTTTATGTGTACTTGGAGATATCAGGTATGCCAAACCAGGAGGAAATATCTGTGAGGGGGGTTTTGTGCTACCTAACAATAGTTCTACACGACCAATTTGCTACAATTGTCATTGTCGTTGCCCAGGTACCTTCATTGTTTTAGGTTGGGTCGACTATGACCCCGAGTTCTTCTGTTCTTTTTACTGTTTCAAATCTCACCTAAAGTTCCATTTTGACGAATATCATACCGTCTGCCCTCCATGGGCGTTAGAGTTAGAATCGAATACGAGCTGGTAGTTTTTTTTTTCTTTTTTCTTTTTTTGTCAACGTCGTACTTTTGTTCTTTTTTGTTATTTGTTTTTATAAGGTGGTACGTAGTTAATGTTCGAGTTTGGAACTTATTTGTTATTTTTGTTGTTTTTATTTATGAACTGGAATCGGTTGTTGTTGTTGTTGTTGTATTATTTTGTGCGTACCTACATTTAAAATTACACATGATCGTATTCTTACATACGGTCATATGCAGCTTTGGCTCGTGCACTTTCTTCTTTTTTATGTCACTTGAATTTGTATTAGAAACATAAATGATGTATTGGATTACAAATCTGGTGAAGACAAGGATATCACCGGATACTAAAGCCCACAGAAAGTAGACACAAGCCGAAACGTTAGAAACCTTCGGATCCAGTGACTAACAACCAAAAGATAGAGCTCATTAAAGAAACAGACAAATATCAAATCACTAACAGAACTAGAGAGAGATCCACTAAGGTTTCTCATAAAACATGTGAACGTCGGATAGCACCAATAAGACCGGATAAGCCACAACTCAATTAGAAAACCGTAGTCAAAACCAATAGCAACACAGACATGAGTGACAGCAAAACTCAAATGATACCAGAGAAATAGCTACCATCACGCCACACAAAAACAGACAAGGAGAGAAACCTGAGATTCAACTTTTGTCCACTCTCTCCTGCATCTTTCTAATTTTCTAATTATATATGTGTAGGCTTTGAGCTTGAGAAGTATGATTAGAAGAGTATATGTGAATATTTACTTAAGGGGTTAATTGTAATTATATAGAGTCTTGAAGGGGACTAGTTTTTCCTATGATATATATTCAACGGAGTTCTGTAATACAATTGCCAAAGGCTGTCCACAAAATGCAAAATCTTAGTTCTGGAATTTGCTGAAGACAGTGATTTTTGAGTCACTTTTACAGAGAGAAGAAAGGGAATTTGTTTCTATTACATACCTGAATCATATGCCATACACAGCGCCATGCCTTGCGAGAGAAAACATGAACCATGATCTCCACAAATCTGATTTTGGTTTTAATAGCAAGAATGATGAGACTAGTCACTTTCTATGCAAATCCCTTTTGCTAAATTCATTTATACCCATTCCTCTCCTCGATATTGAATAATTGGATTTTGCTGAAAAATAAAGCATTTAAACATCTCTTCTCTTCGCGTCGTTAGAATTCGATCTGCTTTCTTTTGAGTTTCACCAGTATTCTCTTCTTCCGTATCCTTCGCCTCATCTCATCTGCCTAGAGTTGTCAAAATGGGGGGACTGCTCGTTTCCAATGCTTAATGGATAGGTATGGACAAGCCCATTATGAAGCGGGCATTAATGGTCATGGTCGTTAACGGACATGGGCTTTAGCGGACTGGATGTGATGGACATGGGCGGCCCAATAGTCATAAAATATTAGGTTAAGTGATTTGGGAGAAAATAGAAAAACATCAATTCGTCAAATATTTGTGTCTTAGTTTCTTCGGTGATTACTTCCGCGATTTCCTTCCTACGGCGACTTCTTTCTCCGACGAATCTCGGCTCCTGTTTAATCTAGGTTCGAATCTCGTCTCCATATCTTTAATCGTTTTTTTTGGGACTTCATCTTCTTCGTCAATGCAAAAATCAATCAGCAGCTGGAAATATTGATTCGAGATCCTTATTTCTAAAAGGGACTTAAAGAAGATTCAAACTCTGGTTTATATGAATATTTCATCCACATTTAACCACGATACTAAGCTAATATATTTGTAAAGTTTAAAACTAGATTGTGTATGTATTCTTAAAAACCATGAGTTAAGTTTCAACTATAATTAAAGCATCCATTAACTCGGATATGTGATTTTGCTAAAATTTAAATAAACGAAAATTTAAAAGACATAAAAATTAATTCATATATTGTTTTAGAAAATTTAATATTACATATATTAAAAAGAAAAAGAAAAAATAAATAAGTTTTTTTCGGATTATTTCCCCGCAAAAATAATATTTTAAAAAATAAAAGTCGAAGACTCGAAGTCAACAAACTAACATGGCAAACAAAACCTGAACGGGACCATCGATATTAGTGTTTAAATTAAACAAAGACTAAAGACGTGCCCACTAGGTAGCGTTACTAATGTTTATTTGTCATCTATATTATTACTAATATATTAATGTATATGATAATCTAACAAGTAGCGTTGCTATAATTAGAGTATATATAGAGAAATAACAATAATATTACAGAAACCCAAACTGTTATTACCCCAAACCTTAATTTTCTTTCTCTGCTATCCACAACCGCCATGACTTTTAGGCTAGAAGGACACGAGCATCGTGTATCCATTGTTAGCTCTGGTGATAGTTTGGAATGTGATGCTTGCGATCGATCGTCTGGTGATGGGTTCTCTTGCAGTGAATGCAAGTTTACTGTTCACCGGAAATGTGCGTTTGTGTTCATGACAGAAGATATATTCCACCACCCTTCTCATGATGGGCATTGTCTTAAACTTCTCACAACCGGAGCTCCTGTTCACACCGACTCAAAATGCCATCTCTGCGGTAAAAACACCAAACACCTTCTTTATCATTGCTATGATTGTAAAGTCAATTTGGACATTGATTGCATGATTGATGGCATATGTACCCTAGCCCGTCTGAGTAAGCCATGGCATCCCCATCTTCTACTCATGGTTGATTTTAGCTCTGATATGTGGTGCGATTTTTGTTATGAGGGTGGCAAACATGGCTATTTCTGCCCTCGTTGCAGGTTGGTGATTCATGAGAGTTGTGTTTCCGTATTTGACTCACCAGAGATTAATCATCCTTCTCATCTCAGTCACCCTCTTAAGCTTATCACCAATGGAGCTCCAGATTACACGGAAGACCGAAGTTGTCATATATGTGGAAAAGAAACTGGAAACTTACTTTATCATTGCGATATTTGTAAGTTCAACTTGGATATGGAATGCGCGGTTGAAAATCCCATACCAGTCGCTCTTTCAGATCTCAAGGTCCATGAGCATACACTCACACTCATGCCAAGATTGATATCCTTCATTTGTGATGCTTGTGGGACGAAAGGCGACCGTGCTCCTTACGTATGTGTTCAATGTGATTTCAGGATGTTCCATCAAAAGTGTGCTCGTTTACCACGTGTCATTCATGTTAATCACCATGATCACCGTGTTTCGTACAAGTATCCTCTTGGTCCTGGAGAATGGAGATGTGGAGTTTGTTGGGAAGAGATTGATTGGTCATATGGGGCTTATTCATGCTCTCTTTGTCCTAATTATGCTATTCATTCACTGTGTGCAACAAGGAAAGATGTATGGGATGGAAAAGAGCTTGATGGAGTACCTGAAGAAGTTGAAGATATTGAGCCATTTAAGAGGAATGATGACAACACGATCACTCATTTCGCTCATGAACATAACCTTAGCCTCCACAATGACGATGAAGAAAGCAGCTTATGTGGAGCATGTGTTCATCCCATCGGCTCTTACACATTCTACAAGTGTTCAAAATCATATTGCGGTTTTTTTCTCCATGAAAGGTGTGCTAATCTTGCTACAAAGAAACGACATTTTCTTAGCCCACAGCCTCTGGATCTTAGCCTCCAATGGATACCATACGTCTTAGGGAGATGTCGAGCTTGTCGTCAAATGTTTAGCGAAGGATTCATCTACAATTCATATAGGGATAAGTTTGACTTATTGTGCAGTTCGATTACCGTGCCTTTTATTCATGGAAGTCATGATCATCATTTACTCTACTACAAACTACGATATGGTCAAGTGAAGACTTGTCAGAACTGCGGTATTGATGAAACAGAAGTACTTGGTTGTAGCAAATGCAATTATTATTTGGATTTTTGTTGTGCCACTCTACCAAAAACGGTAATGCTTCCCAGATACGATGATCATCCACTCACTCTTTGTTATGGTGATGAAAACGCAAGCGGCAAATATTGGTGTGATATTTGTGAAAGGGAAACAAATCCAAAAACTTGGTTCTATACTTGTAAAGATTGCGGAGTCACGTTTCATATATTGTGTGTAGTTGGAGATATCAGGTATGCCAAACCAGGAGGAAAGATTAACGGCGATTATGAATTGCTGGCTAACAATAGCTCTTCACGGCCGCTTTGCAGCACGTGTCATTGTCGTTGCCCAGGTCCCTTCATTCTTAATAAGGAAAGAAACAACATATTCTTTTGTTCTTATTATTGTCTCGGGCTCAGCCGGGAGCATGCGTACTCATCAGTGGACGTGTGCCCTCCATGGGCAATTTGAACCCAATACTTGATGAGGTTGTAGCTGATTTTGTTCAAGTTTCATACCCATGTATTAGATGTTCTTTTTATGAAATAATTACTAGAATAGAACACAATTGTATGTTTATTCCTATAATAGAACACATCTTTTTTTATTATTCGTATATTTTCTGTACTTGTGTAATTACACTTAAGATCCTCGATTAGTTTTAATTAAATATTATTATTAAATTCGTTTTTAATTAAAAAATAAATAAAAAAAAGTGATTATCCATGTCATTAGTCCATGTCATTTACCCTAATCTACGTCATCTGAAACCAAAAATTCCCTTAAAACTTTCAGTTTCTCATTTTTTCAGCACATCTTACTGTTCATCCGCGCAAAAAAAAAAAAAAAAAAAAACATGTTAATTAATTTAATTAAAATTAATACTTATACGCATGTTTATTATTTCGTGCTGTGCATGGGTATGATCAGAATTAAATTCCATGCATGATTATATTATTATATCATTAACTTATGTTCCAAACTTTTCTTATACAACGTCTTCTCTACATTCATAATTTAGATAAAAACTTAAAGGTGAAAATGGTTCCAAGAATATTGCATGAATGGTTAACATATATCGGTACCTTCTCTTTGTGTTTTATTTTATTATATATCACATTACATATATATAATCCTTTGTATAGTTCTGCTCTTAATTTATCTTTTATCCTTTTCAGCTTCAAAAGTTTCTGAAAAACTTAGCTTCCGAAAAGCAGCAGAGGAACCAAACCTTCCTATTGCTGCTGCTACTACTCTGATATCACCTCAAGGTCGAGTAGACTTTGTCTTTATGGACAATGAAGCACAAGAGATAAGAAATGTTTCGCCGACATCACAAGAACTTCCATCTTCTTCTACTACTTCTATTTCACATAGTAATGAACGATCTAATTCTCTACGATCTATCGTTATTCAGTAAATGTATATAGATTTTCTATCTTATACTACAATATTTAAAATTACAAGATAATATATAAAAAAGGGTGATCCTTAAAACAATATTTTGTTTGAACTCAACGGATTTTCCTACATTTTTACTCAATCATATACGTGGAAATGATGATAAAATTATATCATATGATAATAAAATTGATGGGCTTAAATATATTATTTGGACTTTATATTCAGGACATTGTTTTGCGTGGTAAAAAGGTGTGACCCTTGCAGGATTTAGGGTTTGTAATTCGTAGTTTGACAGAGACAAATCCATCATATATATTGAGATGATACTCATCAATAACATTGTGTTAGAAGAAATAATGGTGAGACTTCCCGTGAAAACCCTAATTGGATTTCAAAGCGTGTCTAAACACTGGAGGTGTACGATAGAGTCGAAGTCTTTCAAGGAGAGATTTTGACTTTATTAGGAAACCCAAGAACCCAAATTTCTCTTAATCTATGAAAGCGAGTGTGAGAGTCTTGATATGAAGACTATGAGGTTTGAGTGGTCTTCTACTAGAGCTGTCGAAGAAGGCCCGGTTCATCACATCCAACATCGATTCAAGGAACGTGTCAGAGTTATGGGTAGTTGCGACGGGCTTGTCTGCATCTTGGACCACGACATTTTGATAAGTCCAATTATTGTGACAAACCCATCTATGCGACGGTCTCAAAACCTCCCTCTTTCCATGACTCAGCTAAAGTATTTGGACAATAAGATGCCACTTCCAAAGGTGTTCCCTTTCCTAGGATTTGGTAAAGACAATGTTACAGGAACGTACAAACTAGTTTGGTTACATGATGACAAAAGTAACAACATCTCATCATGCGAGGTTTTCGACTTTGAGGTCAAGAAATGGAGGTAGGTGATAGATTATACGCCTTATGATCATGATTTACACATAGATGAAGAAGGAACAATATGTGCAAAGGGATGGGTTTATTGTCGCACTCAAAATAAGATGGTTCTTGCCTATAATCTTCACACAGAGATGTTTCGAGTCATCAAACTTAGTATTCTTTCTCAGGCGTCATGTCTTGAAGATATTAGTATGATCAATGGAAATGACTATCTGTGGATTACAAATATGAAAGGAGATAATGGCAAACAACACTTTTGGAGGATCAAAAACGCATTGGAACTGGAATGGGAACCGGATGCATACGTTCTCTCGGCAATTCTTAATTTCTTCTCTCCTTATCTAGCATTTGTGCTTGCCTCCTCCCTTCTTATGTTCTGTTTTAAGTCTATGGTTTAAGGCTCCTATGTAAACTTTGATTTCTTTTAATTCTAATGCAAGAAACCCCTTTAACAAAAAAAGAAATAGAGTGAGTAAAAACATGATCACACTAAGTTAGTCATTGGTAATAAAAAAAATTAGGTCATGAGAATGGCAAAGAACTAGAGTGAGTAAACATGATCACACTATGTATTTGGAGATTACGGAGAGCAATACTAAAATTATTACACAACACTTCAAAATCATGTCAAATATAACAATAAACCAGATTTGGTTTCAGCCAAAATATTCCTCACTGACTCAACCTTGAAGACACGTAGCTTATACAACAATGTTGATTGATGCCTAGTAGATTGTGTTTAGAACAGAGGACATATAACCATTAAAATATCTTATCTAAGTTAATTAAGACTAAAAAATAGTAAATTTTGGATCAATCTATATTGAGACTATACGTCTCATGTAAAAAATGGCAACTCGATACGTACGCCACAATCATTTTAAAGAAACATCACACAAACTCACGAATTTGATGTTAAGCTTGGTCATTGCAATATATCTGATGTTTATAGTTTCTTGTATCTTTAGCAGATCTTTAGCAGTAGTTAATTATTACGTTTAGAACTCTTCACATGAAACAATACCAAAATCTTTTGATATAATTAAAAAATTAGTGATGAAGTCAAGTCACTATAATCATATTTCACTAAATTGTCTTAATTATATTTTTTTAAACATATGTTTATAAAAGTTTTATCGTATCTACAACTCTTCATGATATTTTTGGATACAGTTTTAAGAAAAAACAAACAACATAATGATATCATAGTTCACTAAATTGTCTAAATTATGTATATATTTGTTTTTGGTCAAATGTCTCAATTATATTTTGTATATTTTTTTTTTTGCTCAAATGCCTGATGATATAAAGCAAATAAATATTCTCAGCATTGAACATATAAATTCCGATAAATATCACAAAAATAAAAATAATCAAATATCTTATATCGGATAAGAAAATACAAAATCAGTCAGTACAAGAAAAAAAATTAGGTCCAAAAAGTTTTTATAGAACACAAAAAAAATTATTATAGGTTTGATCCGATCCGATTTGACCCGACTCAACCTTACCCGAAATACAATATCTTGAAGCATGTTTTAAATGATTAAAATAAAAAAGAATAATAAAAACTAAAGAGAGTAAAACTCAAAACAAAAGTTTTTTTATTGCTTTCTATTTCTCTTCTCTTTTCTTTGTAACTTATAAACGAATGAATGAATAAAATGAACTATATATAATAGAGTTTACTTAGTTAGAAAATAAATTAATTAGCGAAAAAATAATAAATAAATATCATCCATATTTTAGTGAAGAAGTAATAAATAAACATCATACATATTTGAAATAATTACTAGAATAGAACACAATTGTATGTTTATTCCTATAATAGAACACATCTTTTTTTTTTATTCGTATGTTTTCAGTACTTGTGTAATTACACTTAATACCCTTGATTAGTTTTAATTAAATATTATTATTAAATTCGTTTCTAATTAAAAAATAAATAAAAAAACAGTGATTATCCATGTCATCAGTTCATGTCATTTACCCTAATCCACGTCATCCGAAACCAAAAATTCCCTTAAAACTTTCAGTTTCTCATTTTTTCAGCACATCTTACTGTTCATCCGCGCAAAAAAAAAAAAAAAAAAAAAAAAAAAAAAAAA
>Ga0041059_1002956_pt1 | contig 12119 bp, 9 predicted proteins | sample AraColnosormetaG_FD_56232 | JGI IMG/M metagenome (GOLD analysis project Ga0041059, IMG submission 56232) | Arabidopsis roots microbial communities from North Carolina, USA - Col MF nosort | ecosystem: Host-associated > Plants > Roots > Unclassified | place: USA: North Carolina | collected 2013-09-02 | reverse complement strand
AAAAAAAAAAGAAGCAATCACAGAGATAAGTAGTAAATCACTCATCGGACAATTGATCCCAAACATTGACGATGAGCCACCCTTCAATGGCTGCAGCCTCAAGTTGTTCTTCAGGACCTGCCTTCTCCCATTTGGCCTCAATCGAATCCAGCTGGCCCAAATCAGACCACAATACTCTGTGCGCTAATTCTCTTGTCCCAAGAAACTCAAGCACCAGAGTTCCACGAGCTTCCGCAGCCAATTTCCCAACGTTAATCGCGTTTCTTATCACGAGACCGTGGTTTTCTCTAAGCAAGTCCAGGTCTTCCTCGATCTGCACTCCAACAAAAGTGACAAACTTGGAAGCAAAGAAACGGTACAGATCCTTGAGATTGTCATGAAAAGGTTTAGGAAGTCGAAGGAAGAGACATAAGTTTCTAGTGCTCAGCTTCACCGATGACAGACTCCACCCTGACGTTTTGGTTTTGGTTTCAGTTTCAGGAAACCCCACATCCCAGTACACATCGAAGATCACCGCTCGGTTTCCATTCAAGATAGAATCTTCTCTTATAAGTGAAAGGTATGGAGAGATATCTGTTGATGATCCAACATCAATGGTCTTAGTCTGAACATAGGAGCCATCAGTCATCTTGAACTTTGGCCCATCAAAGGAGGCCATGTGATGAAAAAACACTAAAGAATATTCACAAATCAAATTAGATTCAACGATAACTGACAAAGTTGTAGCTAAACTTATCTCAATACTAATAGAAGTGGAAAGTAAGATAGTGAATCCAATCATCACTCATATAACTTGAGCACCAATAAGGTTTCCTCTTTTTTATAAAAAACTACAAGTATTCATGAGTTGGAAACTTGGAGAAATTGGGTGAAGAAAGGACCACACATTGAATAAACAATGATCTAGCATCGAATTGATCAAAGTAGAGGTAAACAAACTTTTTTTTTAGTTTTGGCTACAAATACCATTGATCACTCCCCCTAGTTCTAGGTTTCATGACCTTTCTGTGCATCAAAAGATAACAAGAAAGAAGCGAAACTTTTTGTTCTATATCTCTTAGACTAATTAACTAATGGAGAAACAAAAACATTTGATTCTATCTTAGTTCTTGTAACCCAAAACGATCGATCCGAGAGATAAAATCCCCTAACTATCATCTGAAATTGGAATCATACTAGTCAAATTCAACTTAAAAGAGACATTAACTGATGAGAAGTTAAGAGGAGGACGAACCTTGAAATTTCGCGTCCGGTTAGGGATCGTAGTAAGCGAGGAACAGTTCTTCTGGTTTCTGCTGGAAGAGAGAAGACTAAATCCCCGCGAGGGAAGAAGAAATCACGAAATGGAGACACATTTCCTCAGCTTGCTTAACCAACCATACGTTAGTAATTTAAGCTGACCAATCCGGTTCAACCGAAATTCTATGTCTTTTGAATGTTTTTCTTGACTTTTTTTTTTAAGGGGTCCTTGTCAATCTTTGTTACCAACGCCAATTCACACAAGAAATATAATGTGAGACATTTTTCATCGTTATCATACAACCGTGAATATACTTGTCAAGCAATGTTGGTCAAATTCTCAAGATACAAGAGTTTTTTTTCACGCTAATGTAGTCACACTACAAATCCATTAATATTATTTTTTTCGTTTAGAAATCACACATAAAACATAGATTGTGTTTGTTGGTATAAGTGATAGAGAGAGCATCCCCATATCATTTTCCAAACACAAATGCTCACACCAAAATGGTTGAGTTCATAAGGTACATTTCCACACATTATGCTTAAGTTTCACTCTTATTACACTTCTTTGAAATGTCTATTAATCTTTAGGAATTAGCAAGTACGACACACATTCAAATATCCAACAACTACTCTCTCTTTATCAATCAACAAATAAAAAACAAAACTTGATTGATTAACAATTTCAAAGTTTAAATTCAATCACACCTAACCTGAATTAAAATTTGGTCTATTGCATACTCAAATCCGGTTCAATGTTACAAGACCAAAACCAGATATTTATCTTAAACTGGTCCACTTGAAAAAACGAAAAAACTTACCACACAACACAGGCTGATTCTGAATTCAGCACAAATAGTTTCAAAGCCCAACAATCATCGCCCAATTTTTGTTATATACCGCCGCTTCTTTCTACACAACCTACAAAGCCAAAAGCTTAGTATACTCTCTCTTTCTACTTTAACAACAAATTCGCCGCTTATCGCCTCCGATCTTCTCTCAAAGGTACGGTTTCGTTTTCATTTCCTCCGATTCTCGTTTCTTCTTCAGATTCCTTCATCGATTAGCTCTAGGAACCTTCTCATCGGAATTCATTTATTGTCTTTGTTTGTTATTCGAAGCTTCTTCTGTTTATTTGATACATATTCTCTTTCAGTTACTCTATATGGAACCATTCGTTGTTAAGGAGAACATCATCGCATCTGCTTCTTCGCCGATGAAGAAGCGACGGATCGATCACACTGAGTCAGCTGATGGTTCTGCGATTAACGCTTCTAACTCCAGTAGCATCGGTTTGAACAACAGCATCGGTGGTAACGATACGGTGATGAGCATGGCGGAGTTTGGTAACGACAACTCCAACAATCAGGAGATCGATGAAGATCTTCATAGCAGACAGCTCGCCGTTTACGGCCGTGAGACTATGAGGAAGCTTTTCGCTTCCAACGTTCTCATCTCTGGGATGCAGGGCCTTGGTGTTGAGATTGGTAACGATTTTTGTACTTTTCGTTGTTAATTTCTGCTTGCATGTTATTCCTGTGCTTGTCCTGCTGGTTGTTAAAGAGCTTCAAGCTTGAGCAAACGTATTTCGTGATTAAGCTGTTTTGATGTTGTGTGTACATTTGGGCACTTGAAGTTGAGATTGTAAAATTGGTATATTAACTTGTTAATCCTGATTTTCTAATGAGTTAGTGACACATTATATAATGGAAGGATTATTCAATATTCACTATAGATTTGTAATGAACTAATGACTGGTATAGCTCTTTATTCTCTTCGTTATTTCCTTCTTTCTGATGGATGATTTTTTTTTTTTTTTCTTATTTAGCCAAGAATATTATTCTAGCTGGTGTGAAGTCAGTGACCCTTCACGATGAAAATGTGGTTGAGCTATGGGACCTATCTAGTAACTTTGTTTTCACGGAGGAGGACATTGGTAAGAATAGAGCACTTGCTTCTGTTCACAAGTTGCAAGAACTCAACAATGCTGTGGCTGTCTCAACTTTGACTGGGAAGTTAACCAAAGAGCAGCTTTCTGATTTCCAGGTATCCAAACCCTTCCTTTATTTGGTTTGTCTTTGCTTCCTTGTTCTAGTTGTTAATAATACTATCATGATTCATGGACATAATTATCTGTAAAAGAGATTAGAGGTGACTGAACGTGGATGAAAACGTTTCTACTAAAAGTACAGAATGTTTGGCTTTAGTGGTTGATTTCTTTTTTTTTTCCTTGATGCAGGTTGTGGTATTTGTGGATATCTCTTTTGAGAAAGCGACAGAGATTGATGATTATTGTCACAGTCATCAGCCTCCTATTGCATTCATCAAGGCTGATGTTAGGGGGCTGTTTGGGTCTTTGTTTTGTGATTTTGGACCTCATTTTACTGTTCTTGATGTTGATGGGGAGGAACCTCACTCTGGCATCATCGCTTCTGTTAGCAATGAAAATCCTGGATTTGTTTCGTGTGTCGATGATGAGAGGCTCGAGTTTGAAGATGGAAATTTGGTTGTTTTCTCTGAAGTTGAGGGAATGACAGAGCTAAATGATGGAAAACCAAGGAAGATAAAAAATGTCAAGCCATTTTCATTTACCCTGGAGGAAGACACCTCTAGCTATGGGCAATATATGAAGGGTGGCATTGTGACTCAGGTTAAACAACCAAAGGTGTTGAACTTTAAACCTCTTAGAGAAGCACTTAAAGATCCAGGCGACTTTCTTCTAAGTGACTTTTCAAAGTTTGACCGACCACCTCTTCTCCACTTAGCATTCCAAGCACTTGATAGGTTTTCGTCTCAAGCAGGCCGATTTCCGTTTGCTGGTTCAGAAGAAGATGCTCAGAAACTAGTGGAAATTGCAGTTGACATTAATGAGGGTTTGGGTGATGCAAGGTTGGAAGATGTCAACTCTAAACTGTTGCGGCATTTGGCCTTTGGATCCAGGGCTGTTCTGAATCCTATGGCTGCAATGTTTGGTGGCATTGTTGGGCAGGAGGTTGTCAAGGCATGCTCTGGGAAATTCCATCCTATCTTTCAGGTAAAGACTTTTCTGTTTGGTTTTTCAGGGGCTCATCTGTTCGGTCTTTGTATGTTAAACTTCTACTTGTTGAGCAATGCTGTTCATCTATGTTATACAGGCATTTACTCTACATGAGTCCTATACCAGGACTAAAGTTTCTCTTCCCTTGTTAGTAGTATTTCTTTTATACTTGGTAATGTGGTAATTAGTTTGCATTATTTGTGCAGTTCTTTTACTTTGATTCGGTGGAGTCACTCCCCAAGGAACCTCTTGATGCATCAGAGTTTAGACCACAAAATAGCCGTTACGATGCACAGATCTCTGTATTTGGGTCTACTCTTCAGAAGAAACTCGAGGATGCCAGAGTTTTTGTTGTAGGGGCTGGTGCTCTTGGATGCGAGTTCTTAAAGAACTTGGCTTTGATGGGTGTGTCATGTGGCACCCAAGGGAAGCTAACTGTCACCGATGATGATGTAATTGAGAAGAGCAACCTGAGTCGTCAGTTTCTTTTTCGAGATTGGAACATAGGACAGGCTAAATCCACAGTTGCCGCAACAGCAGCAGCTGGAATAAATTCTCGCCTCAACATTGATGCTCTGCAAAATCGTGTTGGACCTGAGACCGAGAATGTCTTTGACGACAGCTTCTGGGAGAATTTGACAGTTGTGGTGAACGCTTTGGACAATGTCACTGCAAGGCTTTATGTTGATTCAAGGTGTGTGTATTTCCAGAAGCCTCTCCTCGAGTCAGGAACCCTAGGTGCAAAGTGCAACACACAGATGGTTATCCCTCACCTCACTGAGAACTATGGTGCCTCGAGAGACCCACCAGAGAAACAGGCTCCAATGTGCACCGTGCACTCATTTCCTCACAACATTGATCATTGCTTAACATGGGCTCGCTCTGAATTTGAGGGTTTGCTTGAGAAAACACCAGCTGAAGTTAATGCATACCTCTCAGATCCTGTTGAATACATGAAAGCGATGAGAACTGCTGGTGATGCCCAAGCAAGGGATACTTTGGGACGTGTTGTTGAGTGCCTCGAGAAAGAAAAGTGCAATTCATTCCAGGATTGCATAACCTGGGCTCGTCTGAGGTACTCTCTGTTGGCCCACACCCTTCATTGAGACTATATGTAAAATGATTTTCTTCTCTTTACATAATTGCTTGCTTACAGGTTTGAGGACTACTTCGCCAACCGTGTGAAGCAGTTATGTTACACATTTCCTGAGGATGCTGCTACTAGTACAGGAGCTCCGTTCTGGTCTGCCCCAAAGAGATTTCCTCGCCCACTCCAATTCTCCTCAACCGACCTGAGCCATATCAACTTTGTCATGGCTGCATCTATCTTGCGAGCAGAGACATTCGGAATCCCTACTCCTGAGTGGGCTAAAACCCGAGCAGGACTAGCCGAGGCTGTGGAAAGAGTAATTGTCCCCGACTTTGAGCCGAAGAAAGATGCAACTATTGTGACAGATGAGAAGGCTACAACTTTGTCTACAGCTTCAGTCGATGATGCAGCAGTAATCGATGAACTAAACGCAAAACTAGTGCGGTGCAGGATGAGCTTGCAGCCAGAGTTCAGGATGAAGGCAATCCAGTTTGAAAAGGTGAATCATAAATGTATCCAAGTATCTTTCAGATTCTGTATTTGAATTATAAGAGCAACAAACTAACATTATTTTGCTGTTCTTAGGACGATGATACCAACTACCACATGGATATGATCGCTGGGCTAGCCAACATGAGAGCAAGGAACTACAGTGTTCCCGAGGTGGACAAGCTTAAAGCCAAGTTCATAGCCGGAAGAATCATACCCGCGATTGCGACATCAACTGCAATGGCAACAGGTTTTGTTTGCCTTGAGATGTACAAGGTCTTAGACGGGTCACACAAAGTAGAAGACTACAGAAACACATTTGCTAACTTAGCACTTCCGCTCTTCTCCATGGCTGAGCCGGTTCCACCTAAAGTGGTGAAGCACCAAGACCAAAGCTGGACTGTTTGGGACCGGTGGGTGATGAGGGGAAACCCGACCCTAAGGGAGTTGCTAGACTGGCTAAAAGAGAAAGGGCTAAACGCATACAGCATATCTTGCGGAAGCAGTTTACTGTACAACAGTATGTTCTCAAGGCATAAAGAGAGGATGAACAGAAGAGTGGTGGATCTTGCAAGAGACGTGGCTGGGGTTGAATTGCCTGCTTATAGACGTCACGTGGATGTTGTAGTCGCTTGTGAAGATGATAATGATGCTGACGTTGATATCCCTCTCGTATCAGTCTACTTCGCCTGATTAGAGAATTTTAATTAACGTCCCCAACGAGAGAAGCTTTTAATAATTACTGTATTCTTGGGATATGAAGTTGAGTTTCAGAGATAGAGAGAGTTTTGATGTATGAGAATAGAGTTAACTTCTTAAAATTTAGAACTAAATTTTCAAATTTGGTGTTTTTCACTTATTCATTACAAACATAATACGATTAAACAATCCTAATACAAAACGTTTTTCTCACACATCATTTACTACAAAGTTAAAAATCAGATAGTTATTATTAGCTTATAACAGCAACTACGTACAAAGAGGACATTTCACAAGTCCATTCTCATTACATTCTCTGCATCTTGTCCACATATTATCATTACTACTCTCTTCATCGTGATGCTCTGCAAGCAATCTTGTGCTTCCATTGCAGCTAGAACATATCAAAAACCTTTCGTTCTCGCAAGACTCGCAAGGTGAATCAACCTGTGAGATTCCTTGTAGTAGCTTCTTCAGCTTCCCGTTCTCGTTCAATGCCACAACTTCTTCTGCTCCACCAATGTACCTACCTCTAATGAACAGCCTCGGAGAGGTAACTTTCCCACCAAGCAACCTCCACATCTCTTCTCTAAACTCTGAATCCATGGAAACGTCTCTCTCTCTATACATCACCTGGTGATTCTCCAACAAGAATCTCACTCTTCTGCAAGCTTCAAATGTTTTCCTCACACTTCGCAGGCCCGTCGTGTAGAATACAACCGAATCTTCTCCTCCGGGTGGGCAATTCTCTTTAAACTCCAGAAGAATCCCTCTTTCTTCTTCAAGATTATGTTCCTCTGCATCCTCAAGCTCTAGTAGTGTTGGTGTAACACAACCTTTGCTTTGACCAGATTCAGCGACTATTTCGTCTCTTAGATGATGGATTGTGCGATCAATGGTACTCTTATGAAGAGTTAAGCTTTGCTTCAACGTCTTGACAGTGGTGATGAGTTTGATTTTCTTCACCAATCTTTCCTTCATTCCCTTCATTGCTAACAAAACTTGGATCTTTCAAAAATCTGAAAAGAGGATTTAGAGAAGAATTCTGATCAAGATAAGATCGGGTACGAGAACAAAAACAAAACAAAACTTAGTGGCTAATGGGTTCTTCGTTTTCAGGTTTCTTCTTTGGTTAACGTGTGGGTACCCAATTTTGATGAATAAAGTTTCAAAAGCTACTTTCTGGTTTAGCTTTCAAAAGTCTTTCTTGATGGGTTTTCATCAGAATGAAAAAAGAAAGAAAAAAAGTCTTTGTTTTTTTTTTGTGTTGATGGGTCATTGCTACAATAATGTAAGATGTGATGATAAAACTCACACCTCAATTACAGAAGACAAAAGACACTCATGACATGAGTAATGATTTTACCCAATCAACCCAATTTTGCCAGAAGGCTAAAAACAAAAAAGGAAGATGTTATAATGGAGCTTTAAGAAATATAAATCTTTCTGGTAAGAGTCATCAATTGATTTAGCCTGTCTTGTCTTTTACAATTCCAGAAACGTGCAATGATGTAAGATTGGTAAAGAAGCTTAGCTTTAGCTAGCTTGCAAATTCGAATTAGTCAAAATTTTCTATTTAATCATATACTTTACTCTGATTACTTTTTCGCATTACATATGATGGTTGAGACCTTGTCAGTTATACCGTTCCAAGCATTTGACTGATTGCCATAAGACCTGGTGATACATCTTATGGTGAAGAAAGCACATTCACATTGGTGTCCAAAAAATAAGATCACCTTCACATTCAGGGTCTGACATAACTGATATAGAAAGAATTAACAATTTTCCTAAACTATCTATACAATCACCAATACAGGTGAAGCTGCTCTAAATGTCAGCCACAGATGCTCTGAGTCCAATGTCGAACGAGAATTTGATGCATGTTAACTCCTTCTTCTTTGCATCAAGCATCTTCATTTTCAGCAAGTATGAACCCTGCACAAGAAAGGTAAGATTAGAATCTGTTATCTTCCTGTTTTTGTACCAGATTTTCGACAGTAATATGCAACATTAAGACATTCAACCTAAGCCATCTTATATCTCTCGATACAAAGGTAATCCTTATATATATATTGGCCATCCATTATGAATGCAACACATTCCACAAAACAAAGCAATTATGAGAACTTACAGGAGGAGTATAACCAGGAAGAACTTGAGAGTGTGCAACCAAGAAATCTCCGGTTTGTATAGGACAACTAGTCTCAGTGCAGAGGTCATGAGTCTCAGAGTGAACATGCCATCCAAAGTATGAAACTTCAATCACCAGCTTCCCAAACGAAATCTCACGGCCTTTAAATTCCCCCAAAACAATGAAACAAAAGAATCATAATCATAAACAGTGATTGTTCAACTCTACTACGAATCAAGACACATGAGTACAAACATCCTAAGCAGAAACCACATTGTATCATTGGTATCAATATAAGCCCAAAATCTTAAGATAAAGACTGGAAACAGTAATGAACAAAACCTGTGTTGGCAGAGATGGTGAAAGTAGCTGGCTCGCCTGGTGCTATAGGATTAGGAGATATATCAACCTCTTTCACTTTAACTTCATACTCTGCGTTCTCTTCTACAATCAAATCAAGCAGAATCCAAAAGCAAGTCAGACAAAAACAAAATTTCCCTGAAAAAAAATCGAATTTTTACACCGACCAATATGAGCCAAAAGCAAAAAGCATCGAACTTTAGAACTCAATTTGAATTCAAAGCCATCACGAGGAGAAACGGAGGTTGAAACACGTACCACAGTAATGGACATCGATGGCTACAATCGGTGAAACAAGGAGGAGAAGAAAAACAGCAGCGAGAGGAAGAATGGCGAAGATCCTCGACATGGTGATTGATATAAATCTCTCGGAAGCTATAAGAGGAAGATGATGATCAAAGCAGCAGCAGAGTAGAGTTGCGGAATCTTTGGATTCATATATTCAAGGAATGTAGGAAGAGATCTGGACCGTTCTTTTAGCTAGGTCAGAGTTTCTGGAAACGGACGGCTCGATTTCATTGTTTGGTATGAATGTGATATACACTTAAATTTATTTAGGATAAACATGCTTATTAATGTTATTTATTGTAGTAATTATCTCATTTTTAATCATATTTATCTCTTACATTTTCTATAGTTTTTTGCGCAATTGTTATTTGCTTTGTTTAATAAAGTTGACTTTGATCTCTGTTTTGACTTTAGTCTTTTACCATAATTAACGGATTACTTATTATAACGCTTTGCTGAATGAGAAATTGAGAATGGTTACGTTGAGGTAGAATTCTTTTTGCTTTTTTGAAATTTCAATAGTTTGGCACCGAAAAATAGTAAGCCTTGCCAACTTCGACTCTACTATTTGCTATTTAGTATTTATGCAGCTACATTTCTTCATTTCCTTTTCTTTATAAGTTTTCGCCTCTTTTTAGAAAATATGAAACGTCATGGTCTTGCTCCACCTCTCCTATATATTATTTAAAATATTTTTGCTATGAAGAATATAATGCATGTTTGTGCAGAACCAAATAAAAATCGTGAAACTTTACAGCTTAGATATTATTATATACTATATAAAAAAATTGTCAACAATAATTTCTTTTATAAAACGCGACTAAGTCAAATATCCATCATTGGCCGGCGGGAAAAGGGAACAACGTCAGCGACAGGTGTCATCGCCGGTGATGGTAACGGAGACGTACGGCAAACGGGACAAGTAGGATGAAGCCTGAGCCAAGGGTCAACGCAATTGTCGTGGAACAAGTGGTTACAATCGGGCAAAACCCTGATCATGTCCATTTTCTTGTAATCCGCAAGACATATAGAACAACACGACGTCGTACTCGATTCCTTTTGTAAGCTATAACTCACACGAGCCTCTTCGTACGGGAGCTTAGGAAAACCCTTGATCACCTCCTCGGTTAGCCCCAAGACTTCGACCACAACGGTGTCGCTTTCATCATCTTCGAAGTCGAACCGTTCTTGGCCAGGTGGTAACGTTCCATTGCTCTCTCTTTGCCGGCGTCTTGTCCTAGGAGTGGTCGTGGGAGAGGCAGAGATATGGCTTCGAGTGCAATAGTAAGAAGTTAGGGTGATTGTGGTAATTAGCATAAGTATACCAATGGAGACTCCGATCCCGTAAGCCAATCCACCCATCCTATCTGTGTTCGTTAGCCAGTGGCCGGAGTAAGGTGGCACCACCGTCGCATTCATTACGACGGTCAGAATTTTAATTGTAGTCTGAAGAAAAAATGATGAGTATACGAGGAATGTAATGAATGTTTTCGTTAATGTATATGTTTTTTGGTCATCACGATGATGAAGCTTCGGAGTCAACGATAAGATGTAATGTCATATAGCTTTGTTTTGTTTGGTATAGGGTGATTTTAAATATATTAACAAATAGTTAACCAGTGGAGTTGATTAAGCGCTTTTACAGATATTCAAATTATTGTTAAGACTTAATCGATCATTTAAAGAGGCTAGTAGTCAATCATAGATTTTAGTAAAATATTAATCCACTGTAACCCATTGTTTTTCAATGTTTTTTTTATTAATTATATATCTACGTATTACAATAAATCATGGCATGTTGAATGCTTGAATGAAATGACGTATTTGATCGTTTTGTTGGCAGCTTCCGCTCACCACTTTAATTAACTACGATATTGCTTTATTTACTACTAATTAACTACGATCGTTTTGAGTGGTAACTTTGTTAGCTTAGCTTGTGTGCTTATCTTGAGTAGATGAACTGAAATATGTGTCTTATGATATATGATTCCTTAGATTTATAATTTTGAATGTAATCCTAAACATGCACTTTTCATTTTTTTAATAAGAAATATCTACATTTTAGCCAAAAAAAGGGAAAAAACATGTGGTAACAAAATTTGGTAAGACCGTAAGAGTATCGGTGCTAACCAGAAACATTTGATAGCAGTTTTGATAGTAGCTAGTTGAAATGCATGTCGATCCATATCCAATTTGTTTTTTCAACTACATTCTCATAAAATAATTTTATCTTTTCCTAGCTAGTATCAAGTACTAATTAATTAGGATTAATTATAATCCTAGCATTACATATATATCACATAGTAATTATTTATAATTCACTTTATCCAAATATACATCACCTTGAAAATGTTTTCGTTTCAAGAAAAAGGTACGTAATTTTTTTAAAAATTATATTGATTGTAAACATGTAATTTCAAAATTTGTTGAAAATGATGATGTGTCCACATTGAACAGATAGTTTTGAACTAATATACGTATAATTTTGGGCTTTATATATTTGGGCTTTGGGTTATCCATAAAGATATATATGCGGAACATATACTCGATTGTTTATCTTAAACCTAATTTTATTTATTTTCAATCGCCGCTTTTACTCTGGTTTGTATGTGTCTTGATAATCTAGAGATTTTGTTTTTAACGAAGCTTTAATCTTGAAATTTCTTAAATCCTTTAATGGTGAGTAATTCTCTCTTAAATTACAGTAATACACTATTATCTAGGTTCTTGATATATCACATGTTTAAGTGAGATTCAAGTTTTTTTTTTTTTTTTTTTAA
>Ga0041059_1002955_pt1 | contig 12119 bp, 9 predicted proteins | sample AraColnosormetaG_FD_56232 | JGI IMG/M metagenome (GOLD analysis project Ga0041059, IMG submission 56232) | Arabidopsis roots microbial communities from North Carolina, USA - Col MF nosort | ecosystem: Host-associated > Plants > Roots > Unclassified | place: USA: North Carolina | collected 2013-09-02 | reverse complement strand
CTCTCTCTCTCTCTCTCTCTTTTTTTTTTGTTTGTGTTTAATAAATCGAACCGTCAACCTTCTCGATCATCATCGCTTCGAATCGCAGATATTTGCTACAGCCTACAATCACTTGGTTTCAATTGATATTGGTTAGATCTCTTTATTAGTTGTTAGTTGCTAGGGTTGAATTTTGATCTTAGAAAACTTTGAATGAGATATGAATGTTCCTGACTTCTATGCTCAGCTTTGTTGCGTTTGCCTGGATCTTCAACGAATGAGTAGTGACTACTTTGTTTTGCTGAGTTTTTAGTCTGTTGTTACTCTCTCTATGTTGAGAGTACTGATTACTCATTTACTCTTGAACACCAAATCAATTTCTTATGGTTCGATGGGGTTTTGTAGCCAATTAACTCTATATTATCTATGACATTTTGCATATGCAGATCAGACAGAGGATACTTTCAGCGCAAGATTCCGTGAAAGAGTTCATCTTTCCATCAAAGAAGTCCGACAAGTGACAATGGACAGTAACATGTAGCTCAACATCAGACTTCATCTTATAGCGTTTCTGCTAACACACTGTACTCTAGCTTGTATCCATTACTCCTCTACACTTGTTAGATATGTTCACAATAAATGTAAGTCAGATCAACTGTGAAAGCTGATAAATAAATATAGAACCAATACGCTAGTTTGTATCCATTACTCCTAAGTAGACAGAAAATATTAAATTGATTGCGGCACATATAAATATTAGCTTCTGACTTTTATGCCAATTTAAGAACAAGTGGATTTTCTTCTACCTAACACAGTAATACACTACTGATACATCCAACGACCACCGTCCGATTAGGGATGATCTGAAATCGGACGGTCTATAGAATAAACGAAGACTGAACAGAAATCTAATGGCCGAATCGGCACACTCATTGACCATATAAAACGGTCTCGTGTTGCCATAAACGCAAAAACGAGGGTCGTTTTGCGTTGCGTTTCGGCGGCAGGAAAGGAATTCCCTTCTAGTAAGGCTTCTGCATGTACATGAACATATCCTGTAGCGGAAACATCTGATTACTACTCCCTCCTCCTCCAAACGCGTTATCCACGGTGGCATCAATGTAATTAAACCCAAAATCAAGGGTATTGTTATTGTCATTACTTACGGCCGACCAATCTTTCCACTTGGGCTCGCTCTGAACCTCGCTCGTGAACTCCGGCGACACCACCTGCTCCGAGCAACTCGAATCCGTAGTATGCAGCTTCGGCACCGAATCCGACGTGTCGAAATACGCGAACTCACTTGTCTGTTGCGGCGGCGGAGGCATAACCATCTCCGTCACCTTCGGCTTCTCCTCCATGATTTCGTCGCCGTAAACAACCGGAGGCGGTGGTCCCCGCCTCTCGGTAGCTCCTTTTTTGTTGTAAATCCGGCAGAGAACCCAATCATCCAGCTGGGCAAAAATCAACACCGTTGATTCAATTTACCAGAAACAGAACAAGAGATTGAAACAAAGATGTGAATCAGATCTGATTCCATACCCTGAGACTATTCTTCTTCTTGCGAACGGACCGGTCAACGTCGGCGAGACGGTACTCGTGCATGATCCAATTGGTTTTCTCTCCCTTTGGAGCTTTGCCGGCGTAGAAAACAAGAGCTTTCTTAATTCCGACCGGTTTAGGTAGTCCGATCGGTTTATCAGCTCCGGTAGCTTTCCAGTAACCAGAACCAGCGGACCGGTTAGGACGCGAACCGTTGGGATATTTTCTGTCCCTGGGAGAGAAGAAGTACCATTCCTTCTCACCATACAAGGCTAAACCTGTAAAATTGAATTTGAGTCAGCAGAGAACAATCTCAGATTTAGAATCCGGCAAAGATTAAAGAGAAAGAGAGCTAGTATGTCACCAGGAAGCTCCCATGGATCGTATTTGTAGAGATCGATCTCAGCGATGATCGGAACGGCGATGGACTGAGAGGCACATTTGCGGCAGAGATAGTGCATGACAAGCTCTTCATCGGTAGGGTGAAATCGGAAACCTGGAGGCAACTGTAATAATTCTGACATAGTTTACCCTCTTTCTTAATATTATTGTTACTATGAATGGAGGAGGAATTAGGAGGAGGTTGTTGAGGATGATCCTGATCCTATCCTAATCAATTGTAGTATCTCTCTCTCTACCTCTGAAACTTGGCGTTTTTGAAACTTGGAAAGAATGAGAGAAAAGTCAATTATATAAGGAGAGGGAGTGGACACGTGTCGAGATACGGAGGAGGAGAAGAGCTTCTAGAACACACGTGGGTGGATGACGCTGCCGGGACACGTTTCGCAAGTAGAACTCCGTTGCTGACGTGGCGATGAGTTTGATGTTGTCATTGCTTACGTCTGTCGTTTCTGGGGGTCCACTCACTTGTCGTTAGAATCCAAATCCGACCGGTCCGATACGACCGAACCCCTGGGCTCTATCTTACTATGGATTCTTCGTTTCCGGTCGGTGGATCTCCGGTCCCACTGCCTAGTTCCTCCGTTTATATTTTTTTTTTGTCTTTTTGCAATAGGTTCATATCATTTCAAAATCCCACACGATTAAACGGTGATAAAGTTTATATCTCGCTCTAGTAGCCTCCACCATTTTCGACGGTGTTAATTATATTTTTAAGTTTTTGCTAGAAAAGCTCTTATATCAATTGGTTTTATGGTTTTAAGTTTCTTACACGGGTGAGATTGCTAAATCGCAAGCTTGGATTTGGGTGTTCTTGACAATTGTGCAACCATCTGATTATGTGATTCTTACATATACATACAGGGTGTAGAATCAGCCCAAGATTCTATAAGAGTCCATATTAAAATCAGAGAAAGACCTGTTTCAATGTAGAACACAATCAAAACAGAGGTTATGGTATACTCTTATTCTAAATGCGAGAGATGTTGGTTGATACTAATATAGTAGAAAGAAATACCAGCCATATCTCCTCCTATGCATTAGCTTTCTTTGAGTGGTAAAGCCAATAGGGAGAAGTAGAAACTGATCAGTTAGCTAGCTTTCCGCCTTGTGAAAGCCGGGTGCATAGTAGTTCCATTGAAAGAAATGGACTTGTCGATTCTCTCTTTACTCTCTCGCATTCTCTCTACAACTAGAGGCACTGTGGCAATGTTCTCGTACACTCTTTCTTTGAGCTGAATCAGGCTATCTCGAGATTCTTGTTCGATTCCACCTATATGTGCTCCATCTCTTGACACTAGAGGTTCTTCCAAACTTGCAAGGAACAAAATAACTGATGAGTTGGTTATCACAACAGCAGTTCACTAGAGACTTGTGTATATTACAATGCTATGAAATCTTAGTGTCACCTAATGTGGCCACTTATCTCATGGTATCTGTAAACAAAAATTGGCTAAACAATCATTTTCTCTCAGCTTAGCTAAACATATCATCACATAGTCTCATGCTTGTCGATTCTAAGCCACAAAAATACATGATTTATTGTAATGGAAAAGCCTTGTATATGTATCATCACCTCAGAATTAAGCGTAATAACTCATGAACATAATCATCCAGAGGGTATAGTAGCAAGTATCACAATATTCTACACGCATGGCATGACACAAACCTAAATGCAAAAAACGACATCACAATCAAAAGGCAAGTCTGCTGCTGCTAAACAACTTGGTCTTCACAAGAATGATCCACGAATAATGTAGAGGATCAATCTATTATTACATCATCTAGAAAGAAAAAGAGACTAAAATTCCAGCTGAAACCAAAGGAGAAGGAAGGTATCTAACTAAATATAAGCAAAGAAACGTACGAACCTGTGCTAGTTGTGCGAAAGCCCAAAGAATCGATGTTGGGAAAATTGGATCTACGAGAAGAAATCACAGAATTGCTCAGATTACTCGGTAGGCTTTTCCTGTACTCGGAAACCTTGCGCGACATTTGCTCCACCTCTGACTCCATTTTCTCCAGATCTTCTTCCGAATCCAAGGAATTTAGGTCTTCATTTCTGTGTTCGAAAGCCATGAGAATGTAGAATTCGTGCTCAGAGATACCCAAAATCCCAGGGTTTTTCCAAGACCAACAAAAGCGAGGAGAGTGGGGAGGTGGCAACAGAAACCCGCAAATCACAAATGGATACAAAACTATAAACCGGCCGGTTAAGCAGGTGTACCGGTTCCATCAAAGATACCCCCGCGGATCCAAAATGGGTCGTACGAAAACTAATTTGATACTTGGGCCCATAATTTTCTGGCCCACGAATCGATCTAAAGGTGTTCTTGTGAGAAAGAATTTTAAAACAAAAAAAAAAAACAAGAGAATTTATAGATAGATGATGATAGAGGTGAGAAGGCCGGAATCAAACAATGTACATACAGCGTGCTACATTGACATTATGAGTTTGTCTAATAAAATCTTTTATTTAGTACCCACCCAGATTGGTTTTTGATCTTTTTATTCGTCGCCTTGTACTCGTAATAATGTATCTTATTTAACTTACGTTGAGAGCCATTCAGAGCTTCGACGTGCCGGAGGGTTTTGGAGGTCTAGCCTCTCTTAATAGGGCCTCTTGCGTTAATGATACAACCAGCTGTTGTTCTCATATTCAAAAACACATACCAAAAGGAATTCTTTTATCACTTATCATTTCCAGATATGTATGTATAATAGGGTTCAAAAGAATAGAGAAAGAGTACCTCTCCTTTCCTGTTGAACATTTGACCAGTCACAAAACCACGGGTCTCATGCGCAGTTGGACTCACAATCTGCAAGCAGCATCCTTTGTGTTGTAAGTGGGTGAACCTCTTACAGCAAACAAGTTTATAAAACAACTCTATACCAAAAATCATTTTCATTTATTCTGAACAAACATTTGATCTGAAATGTTCATAAGAAACAAGGATAGAAAAAACTACCACATAGAGCAACCACTCGTCGGCTCTTAGAGGTCGGTGAAACCACATCCTGCAAACCAAATGAGGAATAGTAACTCGTAATAGTTACTTATCTGGAAGATCCCTACTGGAATAATGCCTCAATGTAATTAAAAAATTTAACCCAGACACACAAAACTCATACATCACCAAGAGAAAATAAAAACCTACGCATGGTCCAGGCTAAGTGCGGCGGATTTCACCCCTTTTCTCCGGTGAGGGTTCAAACCAACACCACAAAATATTAAATCCGAGGCAAATGCAACGACACATCTGCATATCAACATGGCTTTGCCAAATGATTAGTTTGCTAAGAATGATAAATTGAATTTCAATATACCGTCAGTTTTTCAATGCTATTAAGAAAGTTTGGCCTTTTACAAGTCTCAACCTATCAACTTGGGATACTAAAACACCATTGATTCACTTGTCTACAATCATTCTTGCCTTTAAAGTTTAAAGGATTGTTACCAGATGAATAATACCAATTTTTAGATGGTTACCTTGATATACATAGATGGAGTTACTTACCGGTGCAAAGCTTGATCATCAGAAAGCCTTCCCTTTGCTCTAAACCAATAGTTCAATCTGCAAGAAGGCATTGTGAGTTTCTTGATTTTTTTTTTAAGAAATACTTAATGGAATTTATGAGTATACACTCAAGAGTACTCTATGATATAATTGATTTATTTCAGCGAGTTGTTAACCTCGGAGGAGACTTTGTCTGATTTGTTGAATTGCTGGGCTCACAAAATCGAATCTCTATAGGCCATGGAACAAAGTTTCTAGTTGCAACTTTGTTCCGATAACTCCTGAAAGAAAGAAACAATTGGAAGATTGGTCCAACTTGAGCTTTTGATATAAGTTATCATACATTGGAAAACACTACCACTTACCTCGGTAAATGAGGATCAGTTATACGGCTTTCACGCAACTCCTCCAGTGATAGAAGCTGTAGCAGATAATGGTGAAAAATAAAACACACAACAATTTATTGGAACCCTTAAATCTGGAGAAATGATTTACCGTATCAGGATCTGGTACAGAGGGCATGGTTGACTCCTGGTGCTCAAATCCTTGTTGTTCTTTCTATGAAAGTAATAAAAGAGAAAATTTAAGAAAACAATTTTCCCAGTTTTGTGAAAGGCTATTCTCTCTTGGTGGCAGGTGGACGTAGAGATTCATAAGCTATCTTGTAAAGAATAAAATGGGAAACCTGAAATGATGCCAGCAAGATGAATATGATATTTCCTTTCTGTACTGCATCAACTCTTCGGGTGGCAAAGTTGTTCCCATCACGTATGCGGTGAACTTGATAAATAATGGGGACTGCAAGCAAGAGCAACAAACTATGATAATCAGATGAATCCAACAGCAGGGTGGGTTTCAATAGGGAAGAAAGGCATCATTGGTGGCTAGAAAGTGCCCCAGTGAGATTATGTACATACTGTCAATATCTCCAACGAGAAGAAAATAGGAGTGTAAACTGTGGACGACCTTGAGAAAATCAACAGTTTTTGACGCCGCAGCAAGAGCCTGTAAAATGTTGGTAAAAGTGACTTAGTAGTGGTTACGGTTATCACTGTTAACAAGCAATATATATATGCACATGAATCAGATCAGCAAGGTTTACAGAGACATAATAATGTAACCTTCCTAGAGAAAATGCGATACCTGTCCGACAAATTGTCCTCCAAAAACCTTTCCAAATATAGGAGCATCAGGTAGTGTGATCCCCCTGAAGATATTCAACTAGAAGAAAGAAGCACAGAGAAAAAGAGATTCAGTTGCCAGAAGCAGAAAGAAATGTGATAAAGAAGAACACCGTCCGTACGTACTTCTAAAGGGTCGAGTTGCAAAATGCGTTCCACTAAAGAGCATTTGTCAAGTGACGTATCCGATTGCCAGATGGAATTAGTCTCAAGCAAATGACAGTGATCACGCGGCAACACCAAACACGTAAGCTGCAATGACAAGTGAGGGAAGAAACTTGGACACGCTTGTCGTTGGAATATATATCAAAAGTCAGCAAATACCTGGGACATAGCAACAATGTCTGCTGAATGAACGTTCCCAGATAAACCTGTAGGAGGAAGAAAAAAGACAAGGAAGCTGAGCATATATCACCAAACCCAAGGTTGAACAGAAAGCATTCATCTCTCACCAACGCCGAAGTAATCATACTGTTTCAAGAGGAATTCGGAACGGTTATCTTCTTCGTCTGGTCCGGAAACCTGAGCCTGCAAACAAGAATCAAATTATAACAATGGCGAAGATAGATACATCGATATCTAGTCTCAGAAACAAACCTCTCCTTGCAAAATAAAATAACATCCATCCCAAGTTTGATCTTCACGAACCACATAATCCCCTTTCCCTTCAATAATACAATAGAGAACAACACAGCTCAATTTTTTTATATCGTGAAATCAGAGAGAAGAATAAATCCGAAATTGAGAATGGACCGACCGTAACGTTTCGGCACAACAACTTGAGCAATTTTCTTCAGAGAAGAGCTCGGTAATTTCTGGAGTAAAGGGACGTTTCCAAGGAACTCGACAACTACAAAAACAGAGCAGCAACAACATGGAATTCGCCGAAAATCTCACTACGTCATTCCTCAATCTCACGTTATAGGCTTACCTGACTCGGTGTTCATGGCGGATTCGGCTAGTCGGAAGAAATCGCCGGTTGGATGATGATGATTAGGTGTGAGAAAATGTGGTTTCCTCCCACCTGGCAAGGTAAATCAATTGTATCAACTACCAGCTCCGGTTTATGGAAGAATACGTGGACTCGGTTCGATTTTTATTTCTCTCACGTGTTATAAATAAAATAATAATAATTAGTATTAATAAATGAAGAAATATACAAATAATATTGGTGTGATGTAATTTAATTCTTGAGATGAAACAAAAAGCAATAAACAAATCCTACAACCTCAAGGCCCATTAATGGCTTTAAGGCCTTAAAATAAATCCGAACTAAGTAAATTTCTAAATGGCCCATGAGAAGAGACGATAATAACAGAATCTCAGTCAGCTGTTATTTTAATTCGTTTCTAGTCTAATGTTTCTATTTGAATCAGTATTTATTTTTCTTTTCGTTTAATTTGCTTGTTTAAAACCAATGGTTACTATATGCAAGTTATAGTAACCACTCCGGACGGGTTTTCGTCTTGTTCGATTATCACTCAGTGGTTAATTAAATTGTTACCAACTCCTGAAAGCTGTTATTTTTCGTTTCTAGTCTATGTTTCAATTTGAATCAGTATTAATTTTCTCCAAATCATGGATGCTTTCTCGATCGATTGGGTCTCACTGTCACGATGGATTTTCCTCCTACTTAATCTTAAAGCATATGTACATTTGGAAACAGATATTCTCTGTAGCTATGTGTTTCTCGCGTAACACGCTAGGTACCTTTGGGGTTTATGATTTCGTATCTTCAATTAGTTGTTTTAGTTGAAATGTTTGAAAAAACATTTCACAATCTCAACCGTAGGATGAGTCATCCTTCCCCATCGGACGGTCCACATTGTTCAAGTTTTTTCCGGGCACCGATAAATTGTGTAGAAAGCTTAATGCGGAAAAGAGAGTGTTTTATAAACGTTATAAAAGATTCAAGCGTTTCAAATTCAAAGACAAATTTGCAGAAGCTTTAAAGCCTTAAAGGTAAATAAAATAAAGACCGTTGCTTTTTTCTTCTTCCTTAATATCGTTTTTCAAAATTTCAAGTTTCAGACTTTCATGTATCTTGATCGACATAAGCGAAATGTTTGTTATAGTAATAAAATAAATCTTCGTGAAAGTTTCGATAAATAATGTTGTGATTACTTCATTTCTTTCTTTTCGTTTCTTTATGTTTTGTTTTGCTTTTTGATTTTGGCACGCCTAACGGTCTCTGCTTTTGGCCAAAAAAAAACAAAACAATTCTTCTACTTTACTGCTATCTGGTCCTCAAAATTTCACTATCCAAGAATCAAAAATAATTCCCGATTCTAATTGTCGGATTTAGATTCATATTCTAAAGTTTTCCTGATACATCACAACGAAAGTTCTAAGCTTTATTTCTTTTATTAAAACAAGAGATCAACAAAAGCAGAGGAATTTTCAAAAACAGAACATTGAGAAGATGGAGAATTTGCCAAATCACGAAGAAAACGACGATGTGGGCTATCATCAGTCACCTGGTCCCATCGATCCAAATGATCATTCAGCATCTGAAACTCCGGTTTACTCAACAATGAGCACAGATTCTTTTGCTTATCATCGAACATGTTCTGAAACCTCTGGAGGAGGCTTTTCAGACCAAATAGATGAAACCAGCAGTTTCTGCACTGAGGCTTCTCCTAGTGATTGGCCTGTCTTAACCGAATCCAACAACTCTGCGAGCTCAAATTTTCCAACTGTCTTCGACTTGAAACATAATCAGATTGAGACTGATGAGCACCTTGCGGTCCAAGAAATTTCAGAGCCAGGTTTTGTGTTTCTCCGTCTCTCTCTCTTTCTCTGTGTCTGTATTTCCTCTTTGTCATTATAATCATGAAACTGTTATCGGTTTCGTAGCAGAGCTGGAGACGATGAAGGAAAGATTCTCGAAGCTTCTGCTTGGGGAAGATATGTCAGGAAGCGGCAAAGGCGTTTGCACCGCAGTGACAATCTCAAACGCTATAACCAATCTTTATGGTAACTAAACACTAATACGCCTCACAGTTTTGTGACTTTCAAACTAAGCCATCTAGAGAAACTGTAGTTAATGTCTTTTGATTTTGAGATTTGCAGCTACTGTTTTTGGACAGAATCTAAGATTAGAACCATTGGAGATAGAGCAGAAGACGACGTGGAAGAGAGAAATGAATTGCCTTCTCTCTGTGTGTGACTATATTTTCGAGTTTATCCCAAAGTCACAGAATCTAAGCAATGGAGCCACTGTTGAGGTAAACAAGATTTGCTTATAGATATAAGTCCAAAAACTGAAATAAACATCAATAGTTTAAAAATAGCTGTTGCGGTTTTTTTGTCAGGTCATGGAGAGTAGACCAAGAGCAGATATCTACATCAATCTGCCTGCACTCAGAAAACTAGATTCCATGCTTATGGTAGTTACTACACCAGAACAAGAAGCTATCATCAATAAGATTGACTCGGTTAATATTCCTCATAAAAGTCATTCTCTTTGTTTTCTGCAGGAGGCATTGGATAGTTTTCAAAAGACAGAGTTTTGGTATGCAGAAGAAGGAAGCTTGTCGATGAAGTCAACGCGTTCCGCAACTGGATCATTCAGGAAAGTGATTGTGCAGAGGAAAGAAGAGAAATGGTGGTTACCGATTCCTCTGGTTCCATTACAAGGTTTATCAGAGAAGGCAAGGAAACAACTTAAGAGCAAGCGAGAGAGCACTAATCAAATCCATAAAGCTGCTATGGCCATCAATAGCAGCATACTCGGTGAAATGGATATTCCTGATTCTTACATGGCAACTCTTCCAAAGGTAACCACACTTAAGATGATTTTGAAGTTTTGGTTTTCTATTTTTGGTGTCATTTTCTTGCTTACAATATTATGCATTTGCAGAGCGGAAAAGCGAGCACAGGAGATGCAATCTATCGACACATGACGAGTTCAGGGCGGTTTTCACCAGAAAAACTTCTAGATCGTCTCAAGATTGTATCAGAACATGAAGCGCTTCAGCTGGCAGATAGAGTAGAAGCTTCAATGTACACATGGAGACGCAAAGCTTGTCTTAACAATTCCAAGTCTTCATGGAATATGGTGAAAGATTTAATGTCAATTACAGAGAGAAGTGACAAGAACTATGTTTTGGCTGAGAGAGCAGAGTCTTTGCTCTTCTGTTTGAAACAACGGTACCCAGAATTGTCTCAGACATCGTTAGATATTTGCAAGATTCATTGCAACAAGGTAATTAAGAAACAAACAGTGACCTGAATCATGTTTTATTGAATATTATAACAATTTATGGTTTGTGGTTTGCAGGATGTTGGAAAAGCTGTGTTAGAGAGTTATTCAAGAGTTCTTGAAGGTTTAGCTTTTAACATAGTTGCTTGGATTGATGATGTTCTTTATGTAGACAAAACAATGAGAGGAGAAGAATGATGAGTATAATTACTTTTAATTTCTTCTACCTAGTAAGATTCAAATTGAAGTAAAATCATATTAAGAATTGTTTTCCTTATGTAAGAAAGACGAACGCTGTATATAGATTATTAGATACCGGGAATAATATTAGTGGGGAGAATTTAACATTTAGTTATGTTTTAAAACAAGTGTTAAGAGTTAAATAAAAGTATATTTTTAAATATTTATTAATATACTAAAAACAAGTGCTAAAATTTTAAATTATGTGTAAACCCATATTAAACGTATAACATCTCTTAAGTCTTAAGTCAGCACCAAATATGAAATCAATCATAGCTTAATTAACTTTTCTTCAGAAGAAGAAGAAGAGACGATCTACAGAAGATAACTCTTAAGTCTTTTAGATTAAGTAGCAAACCTGATCGTTGATGAGGAGATCTTCGATAGAACTCTGAGTCATCTGAGAGAAACCACCACAACCACGCTGAGACGAAGAAGGTCCCTGAGAGAAGGGACTGCTGTGACTGTTGAGATCGAAGCTGCTGAGATGCTTGTGGATCTGCTAATCTCCTTTTAAAATAAGATTCGCGCAACACAGATACACAAATTCGATTCAGAAAACATAATCAGTAGCCAAAACGAGAGAAATTGCGCCCAATCAAACGCACTTCAGATTTCATTGTTTAAACATAAATTCGATAGAGAAAACATAATCAGTAGCCAAAACGAGAGAAATACTATATTTTCTTCTTAAATAATTTTATTGTCACGTGGGTCACCGACCTCACTACATAATAAGTATACACTTTTTACATGTAAAGTATGTAGTTTTTTTAGAAATACGGAGAATAAACACTTTTCTCTTTCAACTCTAATTTGTAAAGGGAATTTAATGAAAAAAACCCTCAACTTTGGCCAGATCCATTTTTAAATCCTGAACTATGTTTTTAGTTAAACAAACCCTGAACTAAAACCTGTTAATAAACTTAACCCCACAGTAATTAAATATTAATGAGATATTAATTTCCAAAAATCGACCAAAGAACAATGACAGAATCCGTGATCCAACTGAAGATCGTCCACCTCAAAAAGTTCCTTATACACGTGAAAAAGTTC
>Ga0041059_1002954_pt1 | contig 12124 bp, 12 predicted proteins | sample AraColnosormetaG_FD_56232 | JGI IMG/M metagenome (GOLD analysis project Ga0041059, IMG submission 56232) | Arabidopsis roots microbial communities from North Carolina, USA - Col MF nosort | ecosystem: Host-associated > Plants > Roots > Unclassified | place: USA: North Carolina | collected... | reverse complement strand
GTTCAGACGAAAAAAAAAAAAAAAACATTAGTTCAACACTTTCCCTAGGGAGCACATGGACTACACTTAAACCACATGGATCTAACGTTTGCACTTGTAAGAAACACATGGATCCAATCTTTGCACTTAAACCACTAGTCTAATGCATCGGTTGTTGTGCGAGTTTTTTTGTACAACCTTTACTATTTTGAGTTTGAAATCTGCATTGTAACTCAAGGACTCGAGTTTGAAATCTGCATTGTAACACAATGACGACACTAATACAAACAACTAGATTATATGTTATATTGAGTCATTCACAACTTAATGGTGTAAGATTTTGATATTGTGATTTAAAGGAAAAAAAATAAAGTCTAAATTTCTCTCACTTATTTGTTTTGTCCCAAAAAAAATTCTTTTGGGAAACGTCCAAATTTTATTTCTTTGAAGTACATTATTAAGCAACTTTTGCGTTAACTAGGATAAATTGGATCTAACGTTAATCAAACTTACCATCCCGTTACCATCCCGTTAAAAAGGATTAAGTTTGACTAATATTTGGTCTAGTTCGACCAAATCAAATCATTGCAAAAATTTTGTTGTCTAATAAAAAGGAAGTTAACATGAGACACGAAAGTTGACAAAGCCATCGATGAATTATCCTTGTCTAAAAGACTTTGTCAAAAGCCACCGGTCACCGAATCACCGGTGTATCAAAGATTAGCGATGGATGGAGAAACTTTTGATCCATTGTTTCAAAAGTGCAATTACAAAATAGCGGCCACAACAGTATGTGACCATATAGCTAACTATTACTACTGCATTCTACGAAAAATTGAGTGAACAAAAAGGAAAAAAGAATCAAGTTACGGAGTAAATTACAAATTGTAGGTATTTTGTATAATACAAGGAAACAAAGCATCTTCAAAAATCGGGTTGAACCATTGCTTCTGCTGACTTTTTATATTTTTATATATATATAATTTATGTGATGGATCAAAGTATACAGAAGAACCTGGATCTTATAATTTATTCTTTGTTTTCTTTCTTTATACCGCAACAGAGTTTTTGCCTCCTTAAGCAAGAACACAACATCAGTTGTTTCTTCGAATCGGCTCGGTAATAGTTCCAAGCATTTTATCTTGTTCCTGACCAGGAACTTTATTCGTCTGCCCTTGCTTATTTTGTCCTCCCTGCAAATACAAGTTTCAACAATTCTAACTTTCTCTCTTGCATAAACAACAAAGAAACAAAAGAGTGTTAACTCACAGTTCCCTTTTGCGCAAGCAACTTCCGGCTTGAAGGAGCTCTCGCTATTGATGAAGCAGCCGCTGCTGCTGCTACTCGAATCCTGCAAACGCGGAAATTCTCAGTGATGATATGACAAGGTGATATGTGATGCCATAGAGAGTATTTAGCCGAACCTTTTATGTACGTCAACATATTCATCAGTTTCATCCACAATCTCTTCTTGCAAAAGTTCTTCAAAGACATCTTCTAAAGTGATGATACCAATTACCTCACCATCCTCGATAGCCTCTGAAGTATGTGAAAACCCGTGAGGTCCACTCTCGTTGTTTTGAAAGAAAGATTGTCCATTAGCCTTGTCGATTGTGACAATGACATTGTCATGGTTTCCCTCTCGTTTTAGTAACAAAGGTGCAGTCAAGTCGGAGTCATTGCTTTCATCAGTGTGTTCTTCAAGCAAAGTTGAAGGTGGGACTTTGCTTTTCCCCTTAACCTTCACAACTGCAGCCATGTGACTGCTTCCCTTTTGAAACTCATTCAGTATATCATAGAGAGGCATATCAGCTGGAACCCTATTCAAACATTATAACATCAATAATACGAAACTTCATTCTACATAATAGTAAAGACTGGAGGTTAAAATGGTAATGGCAGAACCTTGGAATCCGGCGTATACAAACTGCGCTGACAAGGGTCTCTGTTTCAGGGCGAACTGTAAGAAGACTCTTCACCTAGAAAACAGAACAATTTCTTGATTAGAGTTTGCAGAAACATGATAAGCCACCATTGAAACATGCAAAATAAGAGTCAGCAACATTACCAAGAGAAGTCCGATAACGTTTTTCGGATTCCCAGAGTAGACAGGAACGCGGCTATGGCCTCGTGCCAGAATCTTCCCCATAGCTTCCCTAAGAGATTAATTACACAGACAGCAGTATAAGATACATGTCAGAAAATAGTTGCCGAAACAACTGCCATGCAGGACTTTTCAGAATCATTGAGACAACAGATAAAATATTTTATACCACTGACAGTTGAGAACTAAACTCACCAATCCAATTTTGAATTTACATCCAAGGAGAAGGTAGACTCAATTGGTGTCATGGCTTCTTGTGCAGTCTGTCAAACCAAATACCACTTTTGCATAAATAACTTTCACCATATTTCTACACAGATCAAGCCATGGTTCAGGAATTCTAGAAAGTCAAGCACACACCTTCTCAGTCAAATCAAGAGCTCCACTAATGATTGTCGTCTCATCATGTGTAAGCTCACCTCCCTTACCAGCCTAAAACCATTGTCAGAGCAACAAGGTAACCAAATTAGTAATCTAAATTTCCAAAAGGTTGTGACTTGTGAGGAAGTAAACAAAGTAGTTAACAATTTCAAAGTCTCTAAGAATACCTCTTGGCTGTGAATGGATACAAGAGCTTTCAACTGAGCCCGCCTAAATAAAGCATCATTGTGTCCCAGCACCAAATCTAAAATCTAACCAAAAGCATACAAAAATGGTAATTTCCACTTGATCAACCGTCAGGCATAAACAACACATACCAGACTACATTCCAAAACATTCTTGACCAAACACACTATATTTACCTTGCCAATGGGAAAGGCAATCGGATAGCAGAGAGTCATTAAAATGCGGACAAGCCAGACAAAATTCGCTCCAACCGCGAGTCCATACCTAGTGCATATCGCTTGAGGAATAACCTTAAAAGACGAAAACAAATGTTAAACACAGTTCAATCTTTGATATATAACCATAGAGATAGACTAGCAAAACTAGAGACACCTCCTCCAAGTCCATAAAACACATACCTCACCGAAAGCAAGAACGAATGTGACAGAAAGAATAATCGCAACGTATTCATTGAATAACTTATCCAAATATATAGGAAGCCCCTGCCCAAAATTCCATAAAATCAACTAAGTATAGATCTCCCTCATATTAACCATATAACCAAACGACCAACAGACTTTGAATGAAGATAATTACCTCCATAGCCATAGCATTACACAGAAGCAGTGTCACTAAAAGCTGATGCTGTTTCTGAACAACCGGAAAAATCGCAGCTGAAACAACATCATTCAAAACAATCAGAAATCAAATTCAATGATAAAGAATTTGATTGAGAAAGAAGGAATCAAAAATCATCACCGGCTTGTTTCTTCTCATTAGGAGTACCACTACGTTGAAGAATCTCAAGCTCGACAAGACCAAGAGACATAAGTCCCAAAGTAAGACCAGACATAATCCCGGCGAAGAGTACGAGGAAACAAGATATTCCGGCGTAAGTGATCCACTCAAACGATCCAAACGGAATCGCTTCTCCTCCGTTATTACCGTTAGATTGTCCGATTCCGGATAAAATCCTCGCCGCCGCCACCGCATTAATCAGATGCATATTTTCTTCTTGAAAACAGAGCTTTATGATTCGATGATGAATCTCTCTGTGTTTGTGATTCTCTGGTCACACGACCTTCTTTTTTAATTTTGCCTCTTTTTGATAATTTTATAATTCGTTGGATCTCACCAACATGTCGGATTCAGTTCAGTACAATTTTCCAGGACAAAACGGCAAAAAGTTTTGTAAGGAAATTAAATTTAGACCCTAAAGTTATTCATTATGATAAAAAGACCCCTTTGATTTTTGTTTTTTTCGTGAAGCTCTCTATTCTTTACAACCACAAATGTTAAAATTGTAGCGTGTCCACAGAGATTTGTGATCTCAGACAACACTCTTTAGAAGCAACAAATTTATATATATTTCTTATAGAAGATTATTTTCTATGTTTTGGAATGTGATTGTTTTCAACAAACAAAGGTTATTTCTAAGAGGAAAGAAATTTCAAAAATTGTTTTTAAGAGAATAATATTTTGCACCTAAGAAAAAAGAAAGAGAAACATATCTATACAAAAATGAGAACTTCCCAAAAATCAGCACTCTCAAAGAGGATAGTTGGGTAGGCGTGATGGATAAAAGAGTTGAGATGCTTTCAAATATCTTCTTGTCAAAGAGGCTACTTATATGAGGGAGCGAGTGATACGCTTTTGGTGGATGCTATCGTATCTCTTTATAAGTTTAAATGGTTGCGGCGGTTGAAGTAGAAAAACTTAAATGGTTACGGCGGTTGAGGTGGAAAAACTAGTTTGGAGATTATACCACTTTTTATTTAACATTGATAAATTAAAGTTTGTATTAGTATGGATTAAAAAAAATAGAAGAAAGTTGTTGCGGACCACTTCAAACATAAAAATAAAATTGGTTTAGGGCACATTATTGTCCATCCAAAATTAGTCTAGTCCGATTTCGCCACAACATACATTCAAAACTTATATGTGCGAACGATGTAATTTTTTTTATTATTTTGTTAAGGTTGTTTTGTACTTTATAATGAAGTTCTTTGAACATTTGAAAAAAAGAAACTATTTATATTGATAAAATAAATAGAACCATATCCACTGAAATCTAAATCGTCTGAAAATATAATGAACTATATATTGATGATTTCTCTGATACTTAAAATTTAAAATCATTGGTCCTCCATACAAATCATTGGGCCAAACAAGTCGCTTGTCTTTTTCATGTTTCATAAGATTCTTAGTCAAATTAGCTCAAAACTCCATAGTTAACTTAAATCTTTCTAACCCCTAACATGAAACAGAAATAAGTTTAATTTAGTCTACATGTTCAATTTTGAATGGTGCTAAAATCCGTAAACTAGTGACTATTCAAGCCGTATTGTGTGGTCTTGTCTGCTATAAAATTGATATTTTGCTCTAAAACAGAATGTGAAGGAGTACACTAACGTGAGTTAGCAATTGACTATTCGCATCAAAAATGAAAGATTTCTGATGCATTTTGCGATTTCGAGGCCAAGATATATCTTAATTTATCGAACCACTAAAGTGATTTAGAAGAGTGATGTGTGTTGATCTAATCGCATATTTGAACATGATATTCGAAACACAAAAGAATATATATAATACTAGAAAGGTACTTGTTTTCTTCACAATGCACTACGATGGAATAAAGAAGGAACTAAGTCAACACCAAATTTGATAAAACTCAAACCCCTATTTTTGGTTACAGGTTAACCTAAACCTTGAAAGCTTCATTCCCAAGTAACCGAGATCAGCGAATTAGCAAGCCCAGATTGGTCGAACGTGGCGTCAGCTTCACAATCTAGAGTCTTTGAAGCACCGGGAATCGCCTGCACCAGCTTGAATGCCTTTTTCTCAGATTCATCAATGTGAGAATAACAGAATGACCAAAGAAGCTGAATCGGTTCGCTCTTGAGAAACTTCCTCTGCTTTCTTCTCCCATCTGGAAATCGAACGCAGAGACTACACACAACGCTTCGATCACAGTCTCCTTTTGGCTCTTCTGTCAAAACCGGGAACACTAAACATATCTCCTCCTCCTTTACTTCATCCGGATCTTCATATTCGTCCCCCATAAAAGGAGGCACGAAGTCATCAGTGTCACTGCGTGACGACCAAATCTCCCACTCGTCTTGTTCTTCAAGTTCTTTCTCCCAAGTAGGAGCCACGACTTGATTATTGTTGCTTCTTGACGACCAATTATCCTCCTCTTCAAACTCTTCACCCCAGGAAGGAGCAGGGGTTTCATAGAAGTTGTAGCTTGACAAACAAGTCTCCGCAGTTTCCGTGCGCCTGTTCCTTGTCAGAGAAGCAATGTTTTCGTGAGGACCAGCGTCCCAAAACATCATCAAATCCTCGACAATACTCTCAGCTTCAATCACGCCGCTCCACATATGCATCTTCTGGCCAGTGATGGGATTGATTACAAACACCACAGGAGGAGGAGCTTCGATCTTGTAGAAACTAGAGATTTTCTGACCTTCGTTTGTATCATCATAGACCTGCCATACGATGAAGTGGGACTCAATGGTTCTCGAAACCGCGTCGTTCGCCCATACATCTCGATTAAGTATATGAGAACCTAACTCTGTCCTGGACTGGAGATTCACTACCAACCATAGATTCTTTTCAATGGAAACATATTTCGCATATTCAAACAAACCCTCGTGAAGTATATATGAAGGAGGAGGAAACGAGAAAGACGATCTCGAGTCTGAATCATCAGAAGTTCCTGATGTCGTCGAGTCCACAACCTCCCGATACATCGCGTTGTTGGTGAGAAAGAGGTTTACGGCTTGATCAATATTCCAATCTGTCGTCTGTAACAATATCCTTGCGGTTTCGGCGGTCTGATCGACAGCGATCTCGAGGAAAGACGAGATTAGTTGATCTTGACGAAAGAGAACAATCTCTTCGTCAAGCTGTAGCCTTGTTGTTATCGCTCTCTGTCGGTTATTCGCTGAGAAAAAGTGCCCCATTGTTGCTTTGTTCTGAGAGAAAACAAACAAGTACTTGGGAAAAGAGGAATGGAAGAAGAGATATAGAAAAGTTTTATTTATATAGAGAGATCGAGAGAGAAAGATAAGTTTGTTTTTAGGTTTGTTTTCCTTTTTTCTGCTCCGACTTTGTTTTAAAGGAAAAATAAATTATCTTTTCGTCTTTAAATTGTGTATAGATATTTCCAACTTTTTTCGGGATATACACAATCTTTCATATTTACTTTTAATTATGATTAACTTAGGTGGGATTATTTATTTATTAAAGTGTTTTCTAGAAGAAAAAAATCTTCTTAAAAGATTTTATGAGAAAGAAAGACTAGAAAAATAAATACAACAATTATTTTGAATGACATATATCCATACCTTTTTATAATTAAATTACTTCTATTGTTTATTAATATCATTCTATGTAATATTTTTAACATTAAATAGGTTTTAAATATACTTCTCAAATAAGATATGTGCAAATTAAAGTTTTTTTTAGTGTTTGAGTAAAAAAAAAAAATAGATAATTTTGATTACCTTAAATCGGCGACCACCAGAGACATGATTTTGTGCTCAACTGATCAAATCGGCGAGCACCAAAAGAATGATTCTCTGAGATAAGCATGTGAATTTGGAGCTAAATACCAGATTATTTATTTATTAAATTGTTTTCTATAAGAAAATAATCTTTTAAGAGATTTTATGAGAAAGAAAGACTAGAAAAATACATACAACAATTATTTTGAATGACATCTATATATACATTTTTATAATTAAATTACTTATGTTGTTTATTAATATCATTCTATGTAATATTTTTAAAATTAGATATGTTTAAATATACTTCCCAAATAAGAGATGTGCAAATTAAAGTTTTTTCTAATGTTTGAGTAAAAAAAAAAAGAGAGGTAATTTTGATTACCTCAAATCGGTGACCACCAGAGACATGATTCTGTGATCACTGATCAAATCGGCGAGCACCAGAGGTATGATTCTCTGAGATAAGCATGTGAATCTGGAGCTAAACTCCTCTGTTTTATACGGTTAATACGATTTTATATGGTTCGAACAAATTGGACCCGGTTTAATACGGTTAAGAGTTAAAACCTTGACTTTTACATTTAACTATTAAGTTTCAGTGCAAGACACTAATGTGTAGATGGTTACCTTCCTCCATGAGGATGCTCCACTGGGTTCATCATAGCCACACCACGAACCTTAGCCCACATGTTTCTCTTTATCATCAGCTTCTTAGTTAGGCCACTACTAGCAATTTGACCAATCATAACCCTGCATCCACTTAGGACAGTCTTCTTTGAATCCAGTGGCAAGTTAATGCTGTCCAAACATATATTCAATTCATCATTGTGAACTTAAGAAACCAATGTTATGAATCTTATTGTACCTGAATCTTATGAAGTTATGATAAATAGGTTTATGTTAAGATATATTGGTAATGCGATTTGTGATTATGTTGTAATCTTCAAATATTCGGATCAGCAGTTTTCAACAGTTATGGTTGGAGAGTTTTAGTTGCAGAATATAACTTCTTCACTGTGTTAGCTCTATATTAGTAAAAGAACAGTAAAGCGGATAAGTGATCTGTGTTGTAAGAATTGTATATTTGAACTTAATACTCCAATTGACAAACAAAACAAAAGTAGTCTAGAATTAATCTCCAGAATTTAAGGGTTTCTTCAATATAACTTCAAGATAATATAAAGAAGCAACAACATATCGAAATCTTCACTCCCAAGTAACTGAAATCATCGAATTAGCGATCCCAGATTGATCAAACGTGGCCTTAGCTCCATAATCCAGAGTCTTGGAAGCACCAGGAATCGCCTGCACAAGCTTGAACTCCTTTTTCTCGGATTCCTCCATGTGAGAATAACAGAAAGACCAGAGAAGCTGAATCGGTTCGCTCTTGAGAAACTTCCTCTGCTTTCTTCTCCCATCTGGAAATCGAACACAAATACTGCACACAACGCTTCTATCACAGTCTGCTTTAGGCTCTTCTGTCAAAACCGGAAACTCAAGCAGGTCGCATGACAAACAAGTTTCCTCCTCATGTTCGGATAAAGTCATTATGTCTTCAAATTCTGGCCCCCAAGAAGGAGCCACAACGCGATCAGACGTAAAAGTCTCCTCCTTTCCAGATTTGATTACAGTCTTTTCTTCTTCAATAGCGTTTCCCCAGAAAGTAGCCATGTCTTGATCATCAGCGTTGTTACTTGAACAGGAGATCTTCTCTGTTTTCATACGTTTGTTGCTTGTCAGAGATGCAACGTGTTCGTGAGGACCAGAATCCATGTACTTCATCAAATCCTCGAGAAAGCCCTGAGGTTCAATCACACCGCTCCACATACGCATCTTCTGGCCAGTGATGGGATCGATGAGAAGCACCACAGGAGGAACAGAGTCGATCTTGTAGAAAGTAGATATTTTCTGACCTTCGCTGGTATCATCATAGACCTACAACAAGATGAAGCTGGACTTGATGGCTTGAAAAACAGCGTCGTGTGGCCATAAATCTCGGTTAAGTAAGTGAGAAGCAAACTCGGTCGTGGACTGGAGGTTAACAAGCAACCATAGATCCTCTCTAGAGGACGTTGCTTTCGCATCTTCAAACGAACCGTGGAAAAACAGACTTGGAGGAGGACGGTACAAAGAAGACAACCTAGAATCGGATTCCTCAGATGTCGACTCGTCGTCCCAGATCTCTTCAGGACATACTGCGACCGAAGTGTTGTGAGACATGAAAGGATCGTAGTCGTAGAGAGTATTCTTCTTCGAAGGTAAAGGAAGAGGGACTAGTTCTTCTCCATGGTGATGATGAGGGTTTCTCCGAGCGATGAGAAAGAGGTTGATCGCATCTTCAAGGTTCCAGGTTGTTGCCTCAAGGAACTGTGTTGCGATTTCCACAGTTTGGTTAACGGTGATATCGAGGAAAGATGAGATCAGTTTTCTCTGTTGGTGAGTCCTCGTTGCAGTCTCCATTGTTTCCTGTGTGTAAGAGAGCGAGAGAAACAAGGAATTTGTGGGAACCCTAAATTACGAATGGAAGTGTTTGTGTTTTACCTTTGCTTCTATTTGTTTAGTATTTATAGAGAGGACTCCTCAGATTTGTGTTTCCTTTTCCTACTCCAATTTTGTTCAACGCAGAGGCCCACGAAAAAAAAGGAAACTCCTTTTCGCTTTTTGTTTTTGTGATATATTTCCATTTTTTGGGATTTTGTACATTGTTTGGGCCTTTTGGGTTTACTTTTATATTCTTTTTGGTGATTAAAAAAGGGTAAAAAAACAAGGACTTCACAAACACTAGGTTTTACTGATTGGTGGTTACACAAAACACTGCTTTTTTTCCGAATCAAACTCTGCTTTTGCTTCTCTGCAAACGAAACAAAGAAAGTGAATTGGGGACACAAGCGAATTTACAAATTCATATGCTAATTATCGAGGCTCAGTTTTTTTTTTTTAATAATTCCCAACCTATGCTCATCAATTCCACAAAGAAACACCTTTTAGGCTCTTGTAGGCCTGTATCGTTGTCTCCTTCCGTACCAAAATATTCGAGTTTGAGCTTGTGGTATTTGTCCTGGTTTATACCTTTGGATGAGAGAGACCCTAAGTTTTCATGAGTCATGCAATTCAGTGTATTGTTCTGATATATACTTCACATCAGAGAGGTTTCTCGATCGGTTTCACTCCATATAGTATACCACACACATTAGGAGGACTGTATGAAAATTTAAAGGTTACCATATTTTATGGAATCGAAGAAAAAACGTATACTGAAAAAGAAACATAGGATTTCACTAATAGCATGAGAAAGCAAACACACGGCAAGAGCAAGGTTAATTAATTAGGAGCTAGTAGTGAGGAATTGGAGGAGGCCAGTAAGGGAAGTCCAAGTTTCTTATTGAAACTTCGTCTTCTGTGTAGAAGGTAGTGCAAATTTTGGTGGTGAGATCGTAAACACCAAAGTTATCGCCAACTTTAGTTTTAGTGTTTACTTTATCAAAAAAAAATTCTTTCTCATATTATCTTGTTTTTTTAAAAAACTATCATTTGTGATTATATTGTCATTTTTTTTTCTCAAATCTTTCTTTTGCATTTGGCTTAGAATTTTTTTTGACCCCCATGATTAACTATTCTGCCTCCGCCACTGAGTTTAAAGACTCGGCTGATTATCAGATGTGCCATTGCTGAAACCCTAAATTTTTTGTGTGTTTCGTGTCCCGAATCTGTATGTTAGACTTAATACTGAGAATATACGTGCTCACCAAGTACAAGATAACAATGAACATACAATATTTAGAGAATATTTAGAATTTATCACACAAGGCACATAAATTGCTCTTTATCATCGAAAAAATAAATAAATCCGATTCTTGTTTTATTTTTCAGGAAGTAAAAATAACGGATTTTGTTGTTGTTCAATATTTGTTCCGAAATAAAATCTATTGTCATATGTTATATTGTTTTATTCATAAAATCTAAAATCATTCCTAAAATCACGGCATACTTATTAACAGTGGCAAAGCTAGAACTTTCTGTTATGGGGTCTAAAATATATTTTTTTAATATAAAATCATACATTAAAAAAAAATATTTTTATTTTTGTGTTTTGTAAAAATTAAAATAATATTAGGTTAATATTTTTTTATTTAAGGTAAATTATGGGTCTAAACTTTTAGTAAAAATACAACTTTCAAATATTTGTACTATTTTTTCTTTCATATTGCAACAATAATTTTGTACTGGGGTCAAAATTTATCCTAAGTTGGGGTCATTAAAATTATTGCTAATGACAGATAATGAATTTTTGAAAATTTATGAGGGTCAACTGACCTCCTTGTCAAACCTCTGCATCGGCCACTGCTTATTATCCGGGCATACTTATTTTTTTTGGTTATAGTAAGTGATGTTAAATATTTCTGTCAAAAATAAAATAATATATATATGTATTTGTCAATTGTAAATAACCAATGTTAAGATTAATATCAGTTTTAATAAATGATTTAAATGATTTGTATCATTTACAATAATAGCTATAATAATTGTTGTATCATATTACAATATATGTTTTCATAAAGAATTGTGTTATTTTCAACAATCAATAATTATAAATAAAATAATATAAAATCTTAAATTTCATAGAAGAAAACACGATTACATGGTTCAAACGTCAAAAACAAACCCCAAAACCATAATTTTATGTACATCAATCTCTACCAAGCCTTGAATCTCATGCTGAAAGCCCTTTGGATCTTTTTCATCAACATGAATCACACAGAGACGATAGGCCTATAATCTTGCTCACGATGCCGCTCAACTCCTTTACGATAGATCTAGGCCTAAAAATATGCTTCAATTGTACTTTAAGCGTTTAACTTTCTCACGATCTCTCTACAGCACCTTGACAATGAAGACAAGAGCTATAGAAAATGGAACCATTGTGACCTTAGCCTGAAGATTCTACACTACGTCACTACCGTTGGCATTTTTTTTTTTTTTTTTT
>Ga0041059_1002953_pt1 | contig 12125 bp, 19 predicted proteins | sample AraColnosormetaG_FD_56232 | JGI IMG/M metagenome (GOLD analysis project Ga0041059, IMG submission 56232) | Arabidopsis roots microbial communities from North Carolina, USA - Col MF nosort | ecosystem: Host-associated > Plants > Roots > Unclassified | place: USA: North Carolina | collected... | reverse complement strand
TTAAATTTAAAAAAAAAAAAAAAGGCAACTATGTTTTGCTGAACAGTAATAAATCCAAAAGAGAATGCTCATCTCACTGCCTCCAACCCTAATAAGTTGTTAAGTACTAAAATGCTTAAGCTTAATGTTCTCTACATGGTTTAGAAAGATATAACATCGCTTACCGTTAACCTTCTTCCATTCCTTGGATCTGAAGTCTTATGATCATGTTTCTCACAATATTGTAGTCAGCATAATCTTCTGATTCTTCGTCTTTATTTTGGGTAAAGTGATGGATTCTCTGGTCCTCGGGTTATATATAACAAATGTGGACACTGGCGGCAGACCTAAAAGACAGAACACGCCATTGACAAGACCATTGAACTCGTAGGCATGAGGGACATTAGTAAGAAGACCCGCAGTTATAGCACCCACGTTCTCATCAAGATTTTGAGGCTGGTGTGAGGAGAATAAGAAGAATTCATCTTGCACAAATCTAAAATGACTTTGAATCCAAATCACCGGATATTCTCCTCAAATCTTCTTTCTTATACGTCAAGAACTCACGATAATGGAGTTGTGCACTTCTTTGTTGCACGGTAAGTAAACACATATACGTACACCATTTTTTCAGTTACATGTTGTATTATATTTCGCCTAAATATGAATCAAGCCTTTATCTAAGATTCCTAAAACTTCCATAGATACCAGCTTTGTGTCGTCATTTTCCTTTGATTAGATTAGGTTAAGTTTCGTCTGTGGACTTAATATATCAAAGAGAATTATGAGTGTATTTCCTGGATTTGGTGGCTGGATCAATCAGAATATTCAACAACGTCCTGAGGTCAGTTTCATTCCATCAATATTCAAAGAACCTGAATCTTATAAATTATTTTTGTTGTTGTAGGCTGAATCTGGGAGATCTGAGAATGTTAAATCTAGTCCAGTGTCAGAGAAAGACACTAATCTAAAACCTTGGTATGATGAACCTGGTAAGGTAAGAGCAAATATATCAGCAAAAAATATAAAAAATACTATATCGGTTAAATATAGAAATTAGATTATGTTTCTTGTTGTAGACTACAGCTATGGAACCTGGGGATGTAAAGTCTAAGCCACTGCATGAAGTTCATGAAAGAGAAAATGAAGTTCATGAAAGTGTTTGAGGGTAGCTGGAAAGTCGAGCCACTATACGTAGATCAGGAACGCTTTTGCAGGTCTAGGTCGGTGAATAGTCAAGAAGAGTACAAAAAATGTAGCGGCGGACGAGGAAGAATTGCATCGATGGTGACAATGGAGCTTATCTTTTAGCCTTCTACCCTTCTTAATCTGCCACCGGTTTCTTGGATCATCCGTGGGATCACCATCAAAATCACCAAAATGTTGCTAGAAGATCTTAGAAAATATGTTATCATGATCCACAAAAGTGATGTTACCACTTGATTAGATTTTTTTTGTAAAAACACATAAAAATGAAAAGTCTCATTATTTTGCATATGAATCCAGATAGGAAAAAAATAAAACAACTAATTACATTCATTTGAATGAACAAAATAAAACAGACATAACCAATACTATCTACTTATATACAAATGTATGTCCAACTCGACTCTCCTATTCCTGAAAAATAAGTCGATTGGAAAAATAAGTTCAATGATGAAAATTATTTTTTCGTCAATAAAGGATATTTAGTCCATGCTGTGAAAAAAATGGAAATATTTACAAAGATTTGAGAAGTTGGAAAACAGCATAATGCTCATGAGATAATAACACCTTCGAAGTCTTTTTCCTTTATGTAGCTCTCGCTTGTACGTCAAGACTCACAGAAATCGAACTGTCCACTTTATTTTTTTCTTGCTACGTAAATTTAACGTACACTCCCCCACCACCACTCCCTAGCTCAATGTTCTTTCAATTTCATAACCAAGCTGTAATCTCAAATTCCTCAATTTTCTTTGATTAGATAAGTATCATTTGTGGACCAAGCTTTCATAGTGAAATGAATGTGTTTCCTGGATTTGGTGGCTGGATCAATCAGAACAATCAACAGCCCCCAAAGGTTAGTTTCATTTCCATCAACCAGAGAACCCAAAAAGTCAATCTATATAAACTACTTATATCGGTTAATTGTAGGGCGAGTCCAAGAGATCTGAGAACGTTAAATCTAACTCGAATACGGATATGGATACTAATAATACCGAAGATGATGAGGAGATTAAGCAACTAAATCTTTGGAGTGATGCAGAGAAGAAGCATCCATGGTATGATCCCCCTCCAAAAGTGAAGGTAATAATAGCAAATCAGCTAACAAAATCTCAATACTTTTAGATTTAAGAATAAGAGTAGAGATGAAAGGTCTATAAAAAATTTCTATTTTTGCGTTTGAAGGTGACAATGAAAAAGGGTCTTTGCCATATGAACATAGAATTGACATTAGGAGTGCCTCCTGATGGAGCATACGAACTTTTCATCAATCCAACCAACATACCATTCTTTGTTATAGACAAGTCAGGGCGACAACTTCTGGTTTTCTTCCTATCATTGTATGATTCAAATGTGGTATTAATTATAGCAATACTTGAGAGTGTGATTTGTTTCTTATAAAGGCAAACAAATCAAGAAAGATTTTGAAGAAAGATGGACCTAGGCAGACCGTGAAGGTGAAGAAAGCTGTGGCATGGGACTTCCTTTGGTTCTCTGGATCTCTCCCCATTAATTTAATTGTCAACGAAAACAAAAAAGACCTTGAAGTAAGAAGCTTCTCTACACCCCTAAAACTAATGAACGTTTTGTCTTGTATTGGTGAAACTTAACTTGGGTTTCTCTTTCTTATTGTCAACAGGTAAAATATAAGAAAGAAAAAATGATGTTCATGAAAGTGTTCGAAGGTAGCTGGAAAATAGAACCACTATATGTAGATGCAGATCGCTTATGCAAGAACATGAAACCTAAGAGTCGAGAAGAATACAAAAAATGTAGTGGCGGACAAGGAAAAATTGCACCAAAAGTGACTATGGACCAATATTTTCAGCCATATCCTCTTTTAAATCTGCCGCCGTTTTCTTGGTATATTCGTAACATCACCATCAAGACCACCAAAACTCTGCTCAAAATGCTTCAAGATAGGGCCACCATACTGCGAGAGATACCGTATACTTAGGAGTTAGAACAAACTCGATGGTCTTTGTATATTCTATCACGTTCCATCCTATTTCCATAGTCCAGTCCATGCCATACATGATGACATGCGTTGCATGCGGGTCAAATAAATCAAAGATTACTTCATTTCCTACTAAATTTGAACTTTGTGACATACGAATATTTAAGCTAACTTTGTGCTTACCATTAAATCAGAGAAATGTATTCTTATATTTTTGGAATCTCATATTTTTGCTCGTCTGACCTCAATCTGCAACACTAATAGACAAAGTTCAATGTGTGGAACAAATGAATAACTGTCCTCCTAATTCTGACGGATATGCATTAAAGGATCTTTATTTCATGGTATAAAAAAATGGAAAAGTTCTCACGAGATAATACCTACGGTGCCTTCTTTCTATATTAGTTTTTGCCTGTACGTCAAGAACTCACAAAATCCGAGCTGCCCACTTCATTTCGCGGTAGGTAAACATAACGTACACTACCCCCATCACTAACCTCTCGATATTTTCTCGATTCCATAAACAAGTTTCAATCTCATATTCCTCAAACTATAATATATACAAGAATGGACAGTCATTAGCTCTTGTTCTGATTAGGTAAGTATCGTTCATGGACTAAAAATTTCAGAGAGAAATGAGTGTAATTCTGGATTAGTGGCTGGATTTAATCAAAATATGCAACAGTCTCCTAAGGTCAGTTTCATTTCCATCAATCAAAGAGCCCAAAAGTCAAATATAAGCTAAATTATATGGTTAATATATCTTATTAAATGTCATGGACTAAATATAGAAATTAGAGTATATATGTATATGTTTGTTGTTGTAGGCCGAGTTCAAGAAATCTGAGAATAATAGATCTAAGTCAGTGTCAGAGATGAATACTAATAATGTCGACGATGAGGTGATGGAGCAAGGAAAACTTTGGAGAGATGCAGAGAAGAAATATCCATGGTATGATGCCCCTCCTAAAGTCAAGGTAAGACCAAATTGCTAACAATATTTTCTCTCTTATTAGAGGAATTACTTGAGTTATAAGATAAAGATCCCAAAAAATTTCTTATAATTTTTATGGTTGAAGGTGACAACAAAAAAGGGTCTTTGCCATATGTACATAGAATTGACATTTGGATTGCCTCCACGATCAGTCTTCGAGCTTTTCACTAATCCAGACAACTTACCACTCGTCAGTGACAAGTCTTGGCGCCAACTTCTGGTTTTCTTTTTCTCATATCATTGTGTGAATTAAATGTGGTATATGCATATTATTCTTACATAGCAAGACTTGGAAGTGTACTCTTTTTTGTTTTATGAAGGTAAACAAAAAAAGGAAGGTTTTGAAGAGGGATGGACCAAGGCAGATAGTGGAGGTAGATAAAGTTGTGGCCTGGGATTTCCTGTGGTGGTCTGGAGGTATGCCGATAAATATAAATGCGGTTGAAAATGAGAAAGATCTTAGGGTAAGAAGCTTCTCTGTATCCTTCGCAAAAATCAATGTTTTTGTTTTGTATTGTTGAAACTTAACTTGGGTTTCTCTTGCATGTTGTGGATAGGGAAAATATAAGAAACAGAAAATGAAGTTCATGAAAGTGTTCGAGGGTAGCTATAAAGTGGAGCCAATTTATGTAGATTTCGAGCGCTTGTGCAATCAGAAGGAGCCAAAGAGTCCAGAAGAATACAAAAAATGTAGCGGTGGGCAAGGAAAGATTGCATCAAAAGTGACAATGGACCAAATATTTTCAGCCATATCCTATTTTTAATTTGCCGCCGTTCTTGGTACATTCGTAGGACCACCATCAAGACCACCACGACTCTGCTCAAAATGCTTCAAGATATGGGTGCCAAGATGCGAGTAGACCCGTACGAAAGTTCTAATTAGCACAAGGGTGAATTAGGAGATTTGTTCCTAATTGTTACGGTTGTCTTTGTCGTCGTTTCTAGATTTAGTTTTCGTATGTGTATATAAAGTTTGGATATACTTTTCTTCGTTTTTTAGTTTGTATAAAATCTATACCAAAATGACTATAATGTTTGTCTCTATGTAAATCAATAAATTTATATGAAAAATGTAATGATATGCTCTACATCAGGTTTCTTCGAATTCAACACAAAATTGTACATTAATAAAAATGGGGGCCAAATCCATATTATGCCATTTTGGCACAATTCTGAAACGTTGGTCAATTTGTAATTCCTCGTTTCCAAGTTTCCAACGCAAGAATTATATATGGTTATACGGTTTTGTATCTCTATTTCGGTTTATGGTATTAAAGTTGCTATTTTATTTTTTCCTAGCTAAGGTAGGTCTCGTCTGTACGTAAATAACTCACGAGAATTGAGCTGCCCGCTGCATTGTTTGGCCGTACGTAAAACTTAACGTACACCATTCTCTCAAAATTGCAGACATTTTAGCTAAATATTCTTCAAATCATATTATATACAATTGCATTGTCATTATCATTTGTGGACTATATAAAATTTGATAGAGAAATAATGGGTGTATTTCCTGCGTTTGGAGCATGGATCAATCAGAATTCTCAACAGCCTCTTGAGGTCAAATCAATTAAAAAAAATATTATTACCCCATCGTATAAACTAAATCATATATGATTCTCTTTGTTATTGTAGGAAGATCCCAAGAGCTCTGAGCATGTTGAATCTAAGTCGGCATCAGAGATGGATAATGGTCCTGCTAAGATGAAAAAATACTATGACGAAGATGAGTGGGAGAGGCAAGATAAACTTTGGACAGCTGCAGAGAAGAAGCATCCATGGAAAGATGCCCCTCCTAAGGTTAAGGTAGTAATAGCAAAATCAGCTAACAAAATCTCAAGAACATTTTAAGGAATTTGTAGAATTCAAAATAAGATTGACAAAACACCTTTTTTTTGTTTGATTGAAGGTGACAACAAAAAAGGGTATATGCCATATGCACATAGAATTGACATTGGGGTTGCCTCCTGATGGAGTCTTCGAACTTTTCACTAATCCACATAACGGACCAAACACCGAACCACTTCTGGTTTTATTTCTTATCATTGAATGATTCAAATGTGGTATTAATTGTAGCAATACTTGAAAGTGTACTCTTTTTGTTAATTATGAAGAAAAGCAAATCAAGAAAGGTTTTGAAGGACGATGGACCGAGGCAGATCGCGAAGGTGAAGAAAGCTGTGGCCTGGAACTTCAGTGGGAGGTCTATTGCTATCCCCATAAGTCTAATTGTCGATGAAAACAGAAGAGATCTTACAGTAAGAAGCTTCTCTATAACCCCTAACAATAATCAAGATCTTTTGTTTTGTATAGGCAAAATTTAACTTCGGTTTTTCTTGCTTATTGTGGACAGGCGAAATATAAAAAAGAGAAAATGATGTTCATGAAAGTATTCGAGGGTAGCTATAAAGTGGAGCCTGTATACGTAGATTCAGTACGCTTATGCAAGAACAAGAAGCCGAAGAGTGTAGATGAATACAAGAAATGTAGTGGCGGACAAGGAAAGATTGCATCGAAAGTGACAATGGACCAATATTTTCAGCCATATCCTCCTTTTAATCTACCGCCATTTTCTTGGTTCATTCGTGATATCACCATCAAGAATACCAAGAGTGTGCTAGAGAGACTTCAAAGTTGGAGTTTCAGTATTCGAAATCCGGGTGTAATCATGTCAACCAACAAACATGGAAAAACAGAAGTTTCTCCTAAACAGTAATCGGAAAGTCATTTTTGATTTCGAGTGCTTAGAAGTTAGAATCAATCTTATAAAAGTCGATTATTTACTATCAAAAACACATTGCAGTAACATAATTATTTACGATCAATGCCATTAACCATTTAAGTTTTTGGAACATATTGATGAAACAAAAATTAATTTCTTTTATTATATTTTTGGGAGAGAGATAGTAAAAAATATAATCGCTCATGTCTTTTTCCATATTATTATTTTGCAAGATATTGATGCTAGAATTTAGAATATTTTGGCACAAAGCCAAAAATAGAATTTTCATCTTGCTTCCATATAAAAAATGAATAAATCTTCTTAATAAGCTTGTATTTCAATTTTCAAAACAAAAGTTGTATTTCTATGAAACATAAAATAAGGTAGAGCGAACCCGCAATTTCTCTTCATCTCTTAGTAGCAATGGCTCGAACTCGAAGGGAGCCGGGTTCGAGCAACTCTCCAACGATGCAACGGCGATGAGAAAGCGTTTTGAGGTCGTTTTCTTATCAATAGGGAATGGATTGGTGTGTTATTCCGTTTGGGAATCTATCAAGTTAGTACAATACGAGAAACTTCCAAGTTCCTAGAGTACCATGAAATGATACCATGTCGCAAACCCTTCAATGAATGAATTCATATGAAAAGTTTGTGTTTAGTTTGTTTAATGCTTTGAATTAACAAAGATCTATGGTTGTCATGTTAACGTAAACATAACGCGAAAGATATGTTTATGGTGTTGAAGTTCCTAGATCACGTTCATATTACTATACTAAATTACTAATTATGCGGAGTTACACCAAAAGGGATCACATAGAAAAAAATGAGAAGGAGCGTAATCCGCAAACTTATCAAACCTTTGATCTCCTCTTTCCTCAGGTAGGTCTCTCCTATACGTCAATCACTCACGAGAATTGAGCTGCCCACTTCATTTTTTAGCCGTGCGTAAAACTTAACGTACATCATTCTCTCAAGATTATAGCTAAGATTCTTTAAACCATATCATATACAAGCTCTATAGCTAAGATTCTTTAAACCATATCATATACAAGCTTTGTATCATCATTTTCTATTGTCGACAATTCGTAATTTAGCTTGTGGACTAATCTTTCAAATAAAAATGGTATTTACTGGATTTGGTGGCTGGGTCAGTCAAAACAATAAACAGCCTCGAAAGGTCAGTTTCATTTCCATAAATCAGAAAAAATCCATTAATGTAGAAACTAGATTATGATTATGTGTGTTGTTGTAGGCCAAGCCCAAAAAAACTGAAAATGTTGAATCTAAGTCAGAGTCAGAAATGGTGGATAATAATAATAACCATGATAAGATGAAGAAATATTATGACGAAGATGAGAGGAAGAAACAAGATCAAGTTTGGATAGATGCAGAGAAGATGCATCCATGGAATGATGCCCCTCCAAAGGTGAAGGTAATGATAACAAATCATCAAACATATATAATCGCACTACTTAGATTTGTTTGCCTTTAAAGGAATAAGAATAAATATCTTACTATTTTTTTAATATATTTTTGATGTTTGTAGGTGACAACAAAAAATGGTCTTTGTCATATGAACATAGAATTGACATTGGGATTTTCTCCAGATAAAGTCTTCGGATTTTTTACTAATCCATCCAACGGACCATTTTTTCTCTCCCCACCTCTTTTTTCTTATCATTCATTGTATTATTCAGATGTGGTATTAATTGTAGCAAGACTTGAGAGTGTACTCTATTTTTTTTTATGAAGGAAAGCAAATCAAGAAAGGTTTTAATGGAGGATGGACCGAGGCAGATCGCGAAGGTGAAGAAAACCGTGGACTGGAAATTCCTTGGGTCGTCTTTTGCTGTCCCCATAAGTCTAATTGTCGATGAAAACAGAAAAGATCTTACAGTAAGAAGTTTCTCTATACCCCCTCACAATAATCAAAACTTTTTGTTTTGTATTGGTGTGACACTTAACTCCGGTTTCTCTTGGTGACTGTCGACAGGCAAAATATAAGAAAAAGAAAATGATCTTGATGAAAGTTTTCGAAGGTAGCTATAGAGTGGAGCCACTATATGTAGATTCAGAACGCTTGTGCAATAACATGGAGCCGAAGAGTCCGGCAGAATACAAAAGATGTAGCGGTGGACAAGGAAGGATTGCATCAAAGGTGACAATGAACCAATACTTTAAGCCATATCCTCCTTTTAATCTGCCGCCACTATCTTGGTACATTCGAAAGGTCACCATCAAGAACACCAAAACTGCGCTGAAAACACTTCAAACTTGGGGTATAAACCTTCGAAATCCAGGTGCAGTGACTTCAACAGACAAATATGGAAACGTAACAATATCACCAAGAAAAAAAAGAAAAACAACAAACATTGAAAACACTAGGCTAAATGAATATACATAGATATAGTAGCATGTTGTAAATTTAATATATTCTTCCACATATAAATTTCCTAATTTCATATTTACAAATTATGTTCTATTCCCTCATTTCATTTTATACACTTGCTCTTTATTAGACTTAATCTATTCTATCACGTCATGCGCGCCATGCATGGTGACATTGTGTGGCTGTGTGCAGATCCACCTAAACATTTTACACACAAAAATTTTACTTGTACATTAAATAGTATTTCTAGTTATAGGCCTCTATCTTTTTCAAAATAAACACTGTCCATAATCTGCTAATTGGCCCATTAATTACATATCTTAAGTCCATGATACTTGGATATCAAGTCTTCGGGCACCTTTTCCAATTAAAGAAAACAATAATAAAATTGTTGTATTCGTATTTGTTGTTTATTCAACACCGACAAAAAAAAGTTCTAGTTCAACAAAGACATTAGCAGATTTTGACTTTGCGCATTTACTTTTTCATAAAAATAAACTAAAACTATACGGATAATATAAACTAGAGAAGCTTGGAAGTGGGAAAAAATAAATAAAAGATCAATTCTTGGATATGAATTGCAAACCAGAGTCGATATTTGATTTTGTGGTAGAGGAGACACAGGTCAGAGTTTCACAGGTTCGATTGCTACAAATGAAACACAAGTTGTGTAAGCAATGTCCGGCCGATTTTACGCACATGCTTTAACGTCGAAAGAGAGAACTCACGAGAATGGAACTTGTCCCAGATTTTTAGTTCTAGGTGCGTAAGGTACACTCAATCTCCACCTAACTGATTCTTGTTATTATTACCATTAAGCATCAATTTCATTTATAACCTTTGATTAATCAAACCTTTCTCTATGTGTTTTTCCCTCAAACCACATCGTTGACTTGGATCTCTCATTGTCATCTTGTTCTGTTTTTGTGACCTAATTTTACAGAAACAAAATGGGTGTATCTGAAATTTCAAGATCAGAGGAGAAGAGCGGTATAGGTTTCGTTAAATTGTTTGAAAATAACGTTGTGTTTCCTGGATTTTTGGTATGGATGAATCAAACAATTCAAGAGCCTCTTAAGGTCAAACTTTCATTTCCATCTCAAGAACCCCTCAAGAAGCTTATTTAAAATATAGAAATTTAGTTAGATTATGATTCTTGTTGTTGTTGTAGGCTGAGTTCAAAAGATTAAGGAATGTGAAAGAGCTAAGTTTGAAGTCAGTGTCAAAGATAGAGACTGCTTATGAGGAGCATAGAGATGAAGAGAAGTTAGAGAAGCAATTACAAGCTTGGAGAGATAATCCCTCATGGATAGATCAGCCTCCTAAAGTGGTGGTAAGATTAGAACCAAAAATAAATTTAAACTTAGATTTGGTAGAATTTAGAAAAAAAAATATGATTCTTCAAATTTTCTTGTTTGCAGGTGAAATCACAAAATGGTTTGTTTTGCCATTTAAACATTGAAGCAGACGTAGGATTGCCTCCTGAATTAGTATACAACATTTTCACTCATCCAGACAACAAAAGATACTTCAAAAACATCAAGGTGCTTGTGCATGGTCTTGTTTTGTTTGATTTGAATTGAGTATTACAGCAAATATTTGAGATATAGGTCTTAATCCTAAATAGGAAAACATATCAAGAAAAGTTTTGATCGACGAAGGGCCAAAGCAGACCGTGGAAGTGAAGCAAGCCGCGGCCTGGAAGTTCCTTTGGTGGGATGGAACTTGTCCTATACATCTCATTGTCGAAGAAAACCGGAAAAATCTCACTGTAAGATATATTTTCTACCGCAAGAATCAATCCTTTTACTCTATCTTCACAAACTCAAATTGTTTTTTTATCTTGAGGCCAGTCAAAATATAAGCAAGAGACAACAATGTTCATGAAAGTGTTTGAGGGTTGTTGGAAAGTGGAGCCATTGTTTATAGACGAACATTTGTGTGACCGCTCAAAGCCAAAATCTCAAAAAGATTACCATAGCTGTAGCAACGGACGAGGAAGGATCGGATCAAAGGTGACAATGGATCAAATGTTTCAGCCTTCAGCTCTTCTTACTCCCCCGCCACTTTCTTGGTACATACGTGGGATCACCATTAAAACCACAGAGAGTATGATCGAAGATCTTTTCGCTGAAGCTACTAGACTTCGGGGAGGAAAAGGAGGAGGCTATATTGATGATCAAGGAGAAAACAATGTGGTAACCGAAAAGAGCAAAGCTGATGACATTAAGGAAAGATGGAGATCACATAGGAGAAGTAAACGGAGGAGATTTACAACTGCTAGGTCAATGTAATTGAAGAGACTGTGATTCTAGAATTTCTTGATTATTCTGGAGATTTGTAATGTTCAAGCTCTTTACAAGTTTCCCAAAAGGGATCCTCTGTTTTTACCACTAACGGAAACTACACCTTCCAATAGAAAAAAAAAATGCATCAAATCTCTCATATAGTTCCTTCCACGTTTTGATTGAAGCTTGTCCTATATACGTGTGTGATCTTCTATTGATTTTTTTCTTCTCACCTTTCACACGTGTGGAACTTCTCTGCAAGTAATAGAAGAAGAAAAAAAAGGTCAATAATATTCCAGAAAGTCAAAGACATTTCTTAATATTCAATATGTAACAAAAGCAAATGAATGGACTGAAACATTGCATGAGTTGGATCAACAATCAACACACGTCTAAAGGTATATAATCTGATGTGGTGTTTGACAATTAAAAAGGTCACTTTTCATATATATACCCAAATAAAAGTTTAACAATCCTTGCTCCATAAGTAAGAATAAGAACTTCCACTTTACATTAAATTGATTAGTTGAGAATAAATAAAGACTCTTGCTTACCTCATGTTTTTTTTTTTTTTTTTANTTTTCGTGACCTTTTTT
>Ga0041059_1002952_pt1 | contig 12128 bp, 5 predicted proteins | sample AraColnosormetaG_FD_56232 | JGI IMG/M metagenome (GOLD analysis project Ga0041059, IMG submission 56232) | Arabidopsis roots microbial communities from North Carolina, USA - Col MF nosort | ecosystem: Host-associated > Plants > Roots > Unclassified | place: USA: North Carolina | collected 2013-09-02 | reverse complement strand
CGCCAAACTCACATAGACACATATATATATATATATATATATATATATATATCATTCTATGTGTAGTCTGCTATAATTTGTTCAAACGAGGCAAGGTACACTATCGATGTGCTTCTCCAACATATATAATGTATAATTCTTTTGTTATACAGTTTGCTCATGGTTGGGCACACGCAAGAGAAAAAAAAATGTATGCTTATATTTTGGGATGATCACCGATGTGTAAGATCCTTTCAGGGTTTGCAAATTAAAGATCCATTTTTTTGTCAACAAAAACAAAATGTTATCGTAAAAACGTTGCACAAAAGTTAAAATCTTGCAAAATTACTTCCGAATCATATTTTATTTTGTGTAGTGTCGATGACTTAGTTAATGGTATAAACGTAATATTTTTTTTAATATTAAGTGCATCGTGACTTTGAAAAAAAAACTCTCCTAATAATTCGATTTTCTTTTACCAAAAGTATCATAATTTACTCTCTTTTTTCTCTATGCATTACAGCATTATAGTACAATATTTGAGAGTAATAAATAAATTAGCTGATTATGGATCAAAAATAAATATGTAGCACGTATAGTGGGCGTAAATGTTGGTCAGTGTACGCAAGAACGCAAGTACAAATTTTTACTTTATAATTATAACCAAAAAAAACGAGTCGAGTTTTTATTTTATTTTATTATTGATAATTTTAAAAATATAAAAAATGGAAGTAGTAGTTGATAGAAACTAGAGTAAAGCTGAAAATGCAAAGGTGAAGTTTTACTAGTTAGGGGAATTCAGCTTGCATCTAACGGTCTCCACCTGGATCTAGTTACTTCTTTCTTACACTTTATATGTTATAAAATGTCCTTTTTAATTTTGATTTTGAACAACCAACACCAAATCCCATAAACCAATTCCCTCCAATCCCCAATCCTCATAGCTAGCTTCAAGCCAAAGTAGCTGAGAGTTCTAGATGAGCTCAGATAAAGGCTGTTCCAATCTCACTACACATTGTATCATATATTATCAAGACAATCTCTTTCTCTCTCTCTCTCTGACCAATTAATTTGTCCGGTTCCTCTCTGTCCTCTCGTTGTTCTCTAATAATATATATATTGCAAAAGCTTTATTTTTTGCTTATAGTAATCACTTCCATTGTGTATCCATAAATGGAAACTTTGTTAAACGTTTACCTTTTAATTTATATCCAATAGTACACATCCATGATGGTCCCTCTCATCTTCTATAACTATGTTAACTTTTCTCTTAAATGAATTGATTTAACATCATTTGGCATCAGCGATTCAGTACGATAATTTTTATATTTTTGTATTTATTCCGCACTAAAATCAAGCACAACACAAATCATAATGGTAGATATATGATATATCAATAATAGACATAAAACAAAATCCGGTTGTGAATAATTAGAGTATTCGACTAGACCAATAAAAACCAACAAACATGTCATTATGATAATAACACATGTAGGATCTTGGCGTTTAGACAATTCTAGATCTCTACTTTTAGATAGAACCAACAAAGTTACAAAACAAGAGGACAAGAAAATACCCAAAAAAAAACAAAAAAAGAAAAGAAAAGAAAAGCGTAGAGAATCTATTAAAACTCAGAGCGAGTGATGATCTTGAAACCGATTGATGGGGAACCTAAGAGAGTGATCCAAACGCTGTCGTGAAGCGTCACCATCACGACCTTGTGGTGGTTCAAGCGGCGCACGGACGATGCTTGGGCCACGGATAGGGAAACCGGTCGGACCAATGGGTGCACCAACACAAGTGTAGCCCGGTTCCACGGGACTATCGGCCATGTAATCAACGGTGGTGGTGGTGGGGAGGTTAGGACTTGGAGAGATGCTTCTGCTGCCTCTAAAAGATGGGTTTAAGTAGTAGTCGTTGAAGTGGTTGTGAGGAGAGTATTGGTTTGAAGAGTATGGATATGGAGGCGGTGGTGGTGGCATCGGCGGTTGCGGAACCAAGTTCGTTGAAGAGCTTCCAGGATATATCATTGGTGATGAGTAAACCGACCGGTATATTGTTGGATCTGTGGTATGATGATAGCTGCAAATAATTACAATTATGATTCACCTCATTCATATGATAATAACTCACATAATTACATAAAAAAATGATGATAATAAGTACATTGAGTAACATATTATATAATTTTGAAATTTTTTTGGAAGAGAGAGTACCCGAAAGGAGAAATTCCAGGTGGGGTTATGGTATCGTTACGGTAGACCAATTGACGAGCTTGATTCAATGTCTCGGTCTCCCTCTCTTTAGGTTTATAGAACCAAAAGGACATCAAACTAATTTTAGTCTTAAATGCAATTAGTTACATCTATCTACTGGTACTTAGTTGTAGTCAAAGCATGGATGTGACATCAATCATTTATCAAAGACAAAGAGTTATATAGAAAATTTGGGTTTATTTGGACGAACTAAAAAGTGTGAATATGATTATATGAAAGTTAAAAGAGGTTGAAGAAGAGTGTATATAAATGGACATACCTTGTCGGTGGCGATTCATGTGGCCACCAAGAGCTTGGGATTTGCAGAACTTGAGTGAACAAAATCGACATTCGTACACTTTCCCACTCTCATCTTTCCCTTCTTTACTCCCTTTCTTCTTTCTTTGACCTAATTAATTACCAACACCAAATAAACCTTCACATTAACAATACACACACTAATAACTATATACCTCCATGTTTCATATATATAAAGTTAAAAGAATATATTTAAATTAAAATATATATATATATATATATATATATAAAGAATTAGGGTTTTTCATGGTATGCATACCAGAGGAAGAACCTTCCTCGAGGGCTTGCTTATTGCCATCTTTAGAAAAATCATCTGGAAGATTGTTGAGGTCTAAGTAATTCTCCTCATGCCTCCTGCCAGAAATTTCAAAAAAGAAAGTGTGAATTTAAAGATTAGGAAATTAATAGAAGATAGAACTAAGAAAGCGATCTTGTGGGACATATACATAGTGGGAAATGAGAGATTGGCGTGAGATAAGACTTCTCCCGGAGAGCTAGAATAATTGAGAATATATATTAGAAGACTTTCAGTTGGAGGCGGCACCACAAAAGGAAGAGAAAAACGAATAGAGAGTAGTAAAAGTTAAAGAAGAGAGGTTCGAAAGTTTTCTATCAGTTTATCTGCCACAAACCCTCCCTCCCATCTCTCTCTTTGTTTCTCTCTCTGCGTGTGGAAACTAAATTAGCAAAGTGGGTCTTGTGACCTTAAAAAGAAAGAGGTGGTCATGTGGGCTTAAGGGGGTTTAATTAAACCAGAGAGAAAGTGTTTGTGTGTGTGTGCATGTATGTGTGTGTGTGATGAAAGAGAGAGATGAGAGGGACATTTCCTGAGTGAAAGGAGATGCTAGGGCTACTACCCTAGAACCCTATTACTGTGCAATTAATTCATGTTAAAAAAGACAAACCCTTAATATTTTAAGAACTCTTTTTCTCAAAAAAAATCAATGAGTTTTGGATCTTTTAGTTGTGAGATACATATCATAGGAAAAAGAAATAGTAAAAAAAATTCCTTTCAACTAGTTAAAAAATCAAACTGTAGATAGTAAAAACAAATTCCCAGTTTTGAAGAAATGACTGTTATTGTAGACTTTTAGGGGATACATGAATAAAAGAAAAGTTATGGGTTGTTCTCATGAAATCAACCTCAAAATTTCACACATAATAGAAGGAAACGTTAAGTGTAAGCTGCACTTGATACAGAAACTTGAAAGAATATGCTAAACGTTGTATTTTAGTTAGGTTTGATTAATATAAGGCGACTTAAAAGAAACAAGAGTAGTACTTTATCAACAATGAATTAAATGTGGAAAGACACATCTAGCGAATCATTGTCTCTTGATAAAGAATCTTTCATGAATAGTTTGCAGCTCCAAGATGGTCCTTGATGAACTTGTGATCCTCACTTAAACACTCAGAGGAAAGAACCAAGTAACTAAAAGAGAATAGATTTTATACTTTTAAGGACAATCCGAGACATTGCTAGTTCTATGGTCCTGCTGCTTTGAACATTACGTTTTGAGAAGTTTTACAATAAATATTTGTATATAAATGTAAGAAAATAGTTAGCTAGTAATGGTCCCCCATATGTAGATGTAATGTTATGCTATTGCTAGGCCTCTCCTGGGGCATCCACATCAAAAACAAATTTCTTTCAAAATTGTTTTTTGTACCCTAGGGTTTTGCAAATGGGTCATGCAAGTGTTGCTATCACATAACTAATTATTAGGGTCCTTTGTGATCTTAAGTTAGATATGCATGTCGTGTATTATCCCTACCTTCACATTACTTGTTTTTATTCATTATTACATGGTTAATATAATCTAGTTGTAACTTGTAAATAATCCAAAACAATGTAATTCAATCAAAAGTAAAACATTATAATGCTATCAAGTTCCCTCCATACCACATGCTATTTATACTGTAGACATGTTTGCAGAACTAACGTAAGATCTATAACACTATCCTCATCCATAAAAGAATGAGATAGATTAGTGTCTCTTAAGTAGATACTGTGAGATTATTTACATTTCACAATTCACTCTCACGGAAGCGTGCGAATCACGTGTCAAGTGGCTTCAAGGTCAAAACTTCAAAACTCAAAGAAAAAAAAAAGTATGCTCGTGCCGACCTACAAGATAAAAAGGAATAGTATTTGTTTAAAAAGTCAAGCCCAACACCGTTATTTCACGGCGTCATGTTTATATGATAAGCAGAGTATGAATGGTGACGAGACGGAGATTGATAATTTCGAGTTCATCAAATCAACACAAATGCAAAGCCAAAGCCCAATCATAGTCGACACTAGCTAGGAACATCTTTTCTTTGTCGTGTTTTTTGGTCATTAGTTAGACTTAGATATTCTTAATTTTGTAATAATCATAAGATATGTAACCATAATAAGAATTTTGCATGTGGATAATTGTAAATACACTAAGACCAATATTTTACAATCTCGCCAATTAAATTGCACACCATCGTTTATAGTTCTCTTATCATTTTTGTATGCTTTTTCATAATTTGGAATAAAAATTCTCAACAAAAATTTTTCAGAAAATACTTGTAAGTAAGTATAAGCGAAATCATTTTACCAAAAATAAAAATAATAAGAGAAATCAATAAAACAAATTCTTTAATTAATTTTTCTTTTTTGGTAAGATGTTAATGAGTTAGTATTAAACTATTAATGTAAATTGTAAGCGAAATATTTGTGTATAAAATAGACATATATAAGTTGATATTCGTATATAAATAATTTTGACATGATCAATAACTTCTATCTTTTTGGTAAGATGAACAATTACTTGTTTCAATATCCAAGAACACATGCATCATCGATATAAAAAAATACATGAATATAGGGTACAAATTGGACTGATTTTAATTAAAATGTTAATGATGAGGCACCAAAAACCATAGTTTATTTTCTTTTCTTTTGGGGAGGTTAATGATTTGCATAAGTTATGAGTAGGAAAGAGAGACGGGATCAGGTGAGAGATGGACCACACTACTACTCCAAGACTGTCACGGCTAGTAAGCTACGACTTCTAATCTCTCCCTCTTCATGTAACATCTGCAACTCTCTTTGGGACAATCATACTTTTTACTCCTTTCTCTCTTACGTGGTCCTTCCCTTTGTTTTCTTTCATTTTACAATATTTATTTTTGTTTCCTATATTTTGTAATTGTTGAGATGACAGAATACACACATTTGTATATTGATACTTCAAATAGTTGGAGCATAACAATTATATTGTTCTGCATCCTCCTTGTCATAACTCTTATGAAAATCTCGTAGTGAACACTTTACGAATTAGCAAAACCAATAGATTATTTATAAGTAAAATCAGTTTGTTGTTGGTCTCCAATAAATTTATTTTAATTTTTTTATATTGGTAGACTATAATTGATAAATAGCAAATAAAAACCAATCCAATCCATAAATGGTTTTGTCTATCTTATCACCGCCAAAATAATAATAATAACAAATTAACAACCAATGATTGATGTAAACAAGTTGAATAAGTGCAAAATAAGCGAACTATACAATACGATTAAAATGTTGAGCGTTCAATTAAAACGGTGAAAATTGACTAATTGTGGAAATCTATTTATGTACTACGTAGTGCTTTGTTCATAAGCACATTTTGTTACACGGCTACTACATCAGCTCTATTCCGTTGGAAGATAGTTTAAATGTGTTTGGAGATCATTATATAAGGTGTGAATGTTTAAACATAGTCATTAGTCAATAGCAACCTAACTTCTTTTCTACGGAGGTGGTAGAAAAGTCTTAGAAACATAATGAAACACATTAAATGATACAAAAATTTGAGTTATAATCTCTTATCTCCTGAACCATCTGAATATTTCGAGGCTACTACTACTACATTCCATTTTTGGAATGACACAGTTTTTTTCTCATAGAAATTCTGGCCTCCCTCCACAATGCAACAGTTCTGGTGAATATATTCTTAGATTTGTAAAAGAAAGCCTAAACTAGTGCTAAGCCCGTATCAGTTAATGGACCATGTCTGTCAATAAAGCCCAAATTTGATTTTGCAGCATTTTTTTTTTCTTTTCCAATTCAAGGTAACTGAACAATATAAACTAAAGAAGTTAGGGAAGGGTTTGACAAGTATATCATCTGTATATGCGTACATGAAACACTCACAAATGATCTTTAGTTAGAAATCATATAGAAAACTTTAAATTTTTCTAAAGATTTATCTTAGTCTTAGACCAAAAAAAAATGAAAATCATCGTGCTCTATTGCTTGTAATCTTTCTCATAAAACTAAAATTACATTTATCATATTTAACAAATCAAGCATGATTCTAATGTACGTGATTTTGGTATCTAAGAACATTACTCAAAACCAGGGTATTGAGATATTCTTTGATACAGATTTATTGTTCATAGTTGGTGTGATTTTAGAAACTTTAAATTTTATTAGATTGAAAGAAACACAAATGGACTAGTGATCCATCTATATGGGTTACACTGGGGATGGGAATACAAGCCCAGTGGGCTTACTCAGAGAAAACAAAAATATGGTTTATGATTTTAACTTTTTTATTTGGCCATATATGATTGAATTTTTATGGGACTTTTTTTTCTTCTACTGCTCTCTCTTAACGTTTCTTTTGGAAAAGTATGCGTACGGGTATTTTATGAAAGTGGATATGCTCATCAAGTGGTATGATACTATGGGGACCAATAAATCAAAGAAAATATACGCTGACGAACTTCAATTACAACAAAAAGAGTTTATAACCAAATTATACTTTTGATATTTGGTTAGAATAAAGAAATGGTTGGTCCTAAACAGGTACACTTGACAAGTGCCGCGTCAGATGGGAATCAGAATGCAACGATTAAATTATGTTTTAATTAAATCTTTGGTTTGAGGTTAATTAGCTAAATAGTTATAAACTTTTCTTTCTTTTAAATAAATTACTGATTGACAAAATCATAATTAAGGGAACGAACTAAATTTTACATATTTAGACCAAAATACATTTTCGCATTACACGAAATTAGGACATTTTGTCAAGTAGTAGTATATTGTATAATTAAATATCATGACCTAATTAGAAAAAATCATTTATTTTGAGTGTAATTAGGGCCGGCCCAAATCATAAGCAACATAAGTTGGAAATTATAACCTAAAATTTTATAAAACATTTGTTTTTTCAATTCTATGTTTTAGGTTTTTAATCTAAAATATTATTAAAATGATTAATTTTAGGCCAAAAAATTATTACTTTTGTTGGGTTTTAAAGAATTTTTGTTGTTGTTGTCGTTACTATTGAAATTCACATTATTTTTTGTTTATGAGTTTATAACATTAAAAATGATAACAAAATTTTAATCTTGATTTGATAACGTTGGACCGGCTCGGTGTATAATTTATAAAGCTAACACGACAATGGGTATCTAATATGTTATTTTGTCTAATTATAGTGTATAAATAAATGGTATGTCATTTGAAGAAAAACCTGATTTTTTCACATCCTACTAATAACTTTTGTGATCAGTGATCACTAAATATATTTATGTATTTTCGTCCAACTCAATGGAAGTTGTTTAGAAACAAAAAACTTGGTTATTCACTTAACTAGAGAAAAATTCACTAAATTGATGCGAAATTAAAACTTTCAGTCTCCACAAAGATAAAAAGAAACCTCGTTCTTGTCAATCGCACAAGTAAAAAACAATCCATTAACGGTAACTAACTTCTAAACGTGGATCATCACCAAACGCTAAAAGGAACAATCACTCAAACAATGCAAATGCACACAATCATGTGAACCAAGTCAAAACAAATCTTCGTTACCGTACACGTGTCTTATCTAAAAGCAAGAGTTGTTTGACGATCTCGCGTGTGGTTGAAGCAAGGCATTTTCGCGTTTAAGGCGGTCCAGCACTCTCTGATATTTTTATTATCAAACTATAAAACCACAGAAAAAATTATAACTGGAATTTAGGAACATTAAAATGTTATTACAATATTACGGAAAAATCTCTTATACCGATGAGATTTCTCACGGGAGCAAAGGGGACCGCTTGAACGTGGGTAGATGATAACAAAATTAAAATAACTATATGAAATAAAATAAATTATTTTAGTATTTGTGAGACAGAGAAAAATAAAATAATAATAAGGATTTTTTAAGATCTAAAAGATAAAAATCTATTATAAGATACCTCCCACACTCCTTCACAATCTAATAATAAAACATTTTCTGAATTGTTTTATGCTATACTTTAGTGGTGGGACATTAGGATTGAATGAAAATGTAAAGATAGTGGGAGCTATTGTTTAGTGATTTTAAAACTTATTTCATTCTTACACAAGATCTATTTGTTTTATATATTAAAGTGTATTCACATGCCAATTATATTTTATGATTGTTTGCAAAGAATGCGGTAGTTTATGAATTATTATGACTAGTAGTATGTTTTTAGATTGAGTTATCGAATGACACGTAGCTTATTACCATTAACACATCTGAAACTTTTTTTCAGATCTAAGAGATTTTTATACTTATAATTACTGAGACTGTTTATTATATATTTTTTATTAACTCTAAACGTAGTTCAACTTTTTCTTTATAATTTTTATTAACTCTAAAACATTTAATTTAAAAAGGATTATTTTGGCAAAAAGAATTAATTAAAATGTCGTTTTAAAACTTAAGACCTTAAAAAAAAAACTTTTAACGTGTTTTATAATAAATAATCTTATAGATTTTTAATGCATATGTTTTATAAAAGTTTCAGTTTTCTTTTTACTGTTTTAATAGTTAGACTAACCAAAAAAATGAAACTTTTGTGTAAATTTTCTTAAACCAACTTTTAATACTATAGATAGGAAAGAGTAGTATGTAAAACACATACACGATATGGATTCCAAATTGTTTTCCTCTCTTAAAGATAGACAAGTATGTGTAGTTAATGAATTGTCTCACTACCATCCATGCATATCTATCCTAATTTAAAATTCATGATGTTGATTAAAACAAATTAATACTACTAGTTGTTGATTAACAGTTGTTTCCACGAAAATGAGTTTTTGAGATGTAACAGTTGGTTACTATGCTCAGTTCCCAAAAACATGACCAAACATAATTTTGTCTTTCACGTGACTAATTACTGCTCAAGCCAATGAAATGAATGTCACATCAGCATAAACTCTGATCAATTAGAGTCAAACAATGGCGTGTAATGTAACTATGGGAACAAAAATTACAAGATTTTTTTTATAATTTTTTTTTCTTTGAATGTTGGTATGGGTATTCGAACAAAATATCAAAAAGTCACTATTTTTGTTACAAATGGAATGACCACAAAATCTAGTACCCATGATACAAAAAATAATCATATAAGCACAATATAATTCTTTCAAATATACAAATATAAGGTTTTTAATGATTGTAACAAATGACACTAAATAAAATACTATAACTACGAAATAGATCGTTTTATTTAAGACAAATATATATACAGTAGTTGTAACTTTCTTATACTAACCGTTACAAAATTGTGTATTAGCAGAATTTTTTTTTTCTATCTTTAAAATCAGAATTAGCATAACATTCTTATCTATAAATATAAGAACTGTTACATATGTCCATTACAACTAGATATATTTAATCCGAATAAACCGATTTGAACCGAAATACTCAATCCGATTTACAACTAGCCCAAACTTTTTAAAAAAAAATCTTAAACCAAACCTCACTAATCTAGTCAGTCACACATACTACAATCCCTACAAATAATTCATAATATATATCCTTTCTATATTTAACCAAAACCAAATCAAGTTTAAAAAGAGAAATAAAAATCTCATTTTCCGTTTGATATTTATTTCAATACAATTAAAAAATAAAAAATTTGAATTAAAAAAAAAATGCCTGTCTGGATATTATTATTATCATAAGGTTATATAACATGGCCCTATAAATTGAACAAGGGACCTCTCCAATGGCCCCTTCTCTCGTCCTTCTTCTTCTGTCTAACAATACACTACCACACACTTTCACGCTCTCTTCTCTCACACCTTTCTTCTTCCTCACCCAAAATTCTTCTCTCTATGTTCTTCTTCATCTTCTAGCTCTCTCATCTCTTCTTCTCGCCATAGCTTCACCTTCCTTCTCAAGCTGTACAGTTAAAGCTTAAGGTATTATAACCTCACCTTCTCTCTCTCTCTCTCAATCTCTCTTCACTTCCGTCGATTTCTTTTATCAATTTTCTTAGATCGATGAATCTAGATCTTTCAGATCTGTTATTGACGGATCTGTTTCTGGAAATTTTGATTCACTGTTATCATCATCATCGTTGTTCTTACGATTTAGATTTGATTTTTTTGCTCAGATCTAATTTCAAATTTTCATGTCAACAGATTAATTTTCGTTAATTTTAAATTCGAAGAAAAGATGAATCACTTTGCGGTTCAACCAAACGCGTTCGCTGCCGGCGGAGATTTGAGAAGCAGCTCCGTTTCAGTTGTTGAAAGAGATCAAACCACCGTCGTTTGTCCAAAACCACGTCGTATTGGTCTCCGTAACAACCATCACCATCCTTCTCGATCTCTCCGTTGTTACTTCAGGTATGAATTCACTCACTTCTCAAATTCAAAATCTCATGAGAATTCGTTTTCACTGTGAATTTTTACAAATTGCTAATTGTGATTTGTTTCAGTCATCAATTGGAGCTTTGTGAATCCAAAGCAGAGACTGATATCTTAGATATCATACTCACCAAGGTATTTTTTGTTTGTTCTCTCTTGTTTTTTAGGTTATTGGTAGGTGAGATTTGTTTATCAAGAAACCAATAAAAATCAGTAGCAAGTCGGTTTCGTCTAAAGATTTTTTTATTTCTCATAGATAGAGTAATCGTGTACGATTCTTGATTAAAGAAAACATGTGATCTTTCTTGTGTTTGTGACTTTGTCGATAAAGCTTTAGGATTAAGACGTCTTCGAGTTAACTCATTACAGCACATAGAGTGGGCCAATTCTCTAACCAATTTAAATAAATTATGCGTCCTTTCTTTAAACCATTTAGCCAAACTTGATTTAGTCATCAAGAAACTGTATTTTTATGTTAGTATATTCATGATATGTTTTTGTTGTGGTTATAGGATGGTTATGGTGCAGAACAAGTTAATAAGCAGGTAATAGACTCGCCGTCCCCGTTTTTATGTGGGTCGCCGCCGAGCAGAGTCGCTAACCCATTAACACAGGATGCTCGATTTCGAGATGAGATTGTATCGGTTTCTTCAGTGATTCCGCCTCAGTTGGGTTTACCTCCTTCTTCATCTCCTTCTTCTTCCTCTGGGAGGAAAGGAGGATGTGTTGTTAGAGGCAATTTTGGTAACAGCCCAAAGGTTAGAGTTGAAGGGTTTGATTGTCTTGACAGGGATAGCAGAAACTGCAGCATCCCTGCCTTGGCTTAGAAACGAAACCCGAAACGAACCCTTTTAGGATTTTCATACATACTCTTTTGAGTTAACTCACAAAAAAAAAAAAACAATTAGTGCGTCGTAAATATAAGTGTTAAGGAGATTGAG
>Ga0041059_1002951_pt1 | contig 12132 bp, 11 predicted proteins | sample AraColnosormetaG_FD_56232 | JGI IMG/M metagenome (GOLD analysis project Ga0041059, IMG submission 56232) | Arabidopsis roots microbial communities from North Carolina, USA - Col MF nosort | ecosystem: Host-associated > Plants > Roots > Unclassified | place: USA: North Carolina | collected... | reverse complement strand
AAAAAAAAAAAAAAAAAGAAAAGAAAAATACTATCGTGCTGTCACCTAAATCAAATGTCAACGAAAATTTAAGTATATTAATTTTAAACAGTAGTATATAAATGGGTGAAAGTTGTAATTATGTCCCTAAACATTGAGTATAGGGTTGGATTGTTGACATAAAGTTATACATAATTTTGATAAATAGTTTGTGCGATTTTTTTTTCAAAGTTGCTAATTCTTATAATTTTATCCTCCACTTTCATGCAGAATAATCTTACAAAATGAACAATTATATGCAACATTGTCTTTTTTTGTTATTGTCAGAGTTTTTAAAATTTGATAAATAATATATCAAAGCGAAACCCTCAAAACGAGAAATTCAACTCTATCTTTAAAATTTATAAAACCAAATATATGTGATCGTGAAAACGTTTACAATATATATACAAAAGCTATATATTATGTTTTATTATTTTAACCTCATAGAATTATTTTGCTTTTTTGGAGATATAAAGTATAGTCGCAAAAATGCAGAGTTGGATCCAATTGGTATTGAACTAGGTTAGCATCCCATAATACATGCATCCTCCGATAAATTATGAGCATACTTCCTTTGGCAAACAGTCATTTCTTTTGATGATCTTGCTATCTCCAAACCAAGAAAGAATCTTGTTGAATCAAGGTCTTTAATCTTGAATTCTGAACACAATAAGAACTTCAGTTGCTCTAATGTTGCATCATTGTTACTTGCTATCATAATGTCCTCCACATAGACCAACACAACAATAAAAGAACTTGAATCCTCTCCGTTTCTTGATACGAGAATTCTGGTCATGGGAGTGGTTTTGCTTTCCTAACAATTAGACTTTTTGGAAATGTTGGCATAAGCTCAGATGTATTCATCTTCTTTCGGGTTAGAAGTGTTGCTTGAATATCCCCTCCTCAAGCAAATCTTTCACAAGGTTAACTAATAACGGTGACGATCAAGAGTAGTGAGTAGAGTACTATCGGAAGATGATCCAAATAACTGATTCTTATAATTTTTGTACAATGTTTTAAATGCGCCAGAGTTTAAAGTTGACAAGGCCCAATTCAAGTTGGCTTTCTTCGATTCTTCTCATCTTCTTCCCTTGTTCAATTAGAAAAATCCAGACTCTGAAAAACAGCTTCAAGCCCTGGCTCTTCTTCTCGCTTCCATTAATTCCTCCCAAGCAATCTTCTTCGATCTCCCTAGTGTTGGTGGTAATTCATTTTCATATGGCTGTATTGATTTCATAGTATAGATACTTCAAGAGTTGTTCGCAATTACCTAATTTCTAAGTCAATTTCTCCGTTTTTCTTATACATTTATGATTGTGTGAAATTTCTTTATATGTTTTTTCAAGTCTTTTTTCTTAAAGAAGTATAAATAGGATTTAAACTAGCTCATGTTTGATTCCATTGGAGATTAATAAAAATTGCGTTGAATTATTCATATATTATCTTAAGTAGTTTCAGATTTGAGTTACAATTTGTTGCAGCAACCAGTGATGACATTGTTGAATTTTTCTGTTGCATTTAGAGAAAAGGTTTGTTGGATATTGTTTTCAGGATGGCACATTCTTTGAGTTTCATCTCCACCAACTTGAACAGTTTAGTCCATCTTAACCATCATCAGTGCCAGAATTTCGGAACATTTGTGTCGTCACCGTCTAAATGTAAGAGGAGATTTGCAAGAAGCATTAGAGCTTTGCAAGAGACTGAAGGTCCAACGCCAAGAAGATTGATAGACATTATAAGATCAGTTGCTAGATTTCGTTTCCAAGCGGTTTGATAAAAATCAGACGATGCAATCAAAAGATCACATATGTTTATCGGTTTTTAGAATCTTTTTAACGATTCTTGAGTCGTTTTGGTAAAAACAAGATAGTTTCGGTGGTTTTCTTTTTTTAAAAAGGTTTTTAATCATGTTGGAGTAAAAAAAGTTTTGGAGTGGAAATAGAACGAAACAATGTCAAGTAAAAAAATGATCGAAGACAACTACCGATCGGAACAAAAAACGAAGACGAAGAATACCGACCGGTACATTGCTGTAACCGATCAGTTAACGTTTTGGAAAACTTCTATTTTCTTAGATTTTAGGGTCTCTCTCTTTGGATATAAATACTTATTCTCTTCCAGTCGTAGACATAACTTTTTGCCGTATTTTTTTCTCAATTAAAGGTTGTTCTTAGTTTTAAGGATTTGTAAATATGTTTTCTTAATTTTTTTTGATTTTATATGAGTTATTATTCTACGTTTATCATGTCTTCTCTAGTTCATGTGTGAGTAGTTTATCTTTTAAGTTTTTGGAGTTTCCGTAAAAGAAAACTTAATGAATCTTGGGTAAATATATAAAACGTCATTTAAATCACTAGTTTACCATTTTCGTTGGTTTAAACCATAAACTTTAGATCTATTGATTTAAATTTTTAAATTTATGTTGATTTTCAATTTAATCACGAATTTTCGTTGACTAACTTAATTGATTATAGTTCCTCCGTTTAAAATTAGTTATCGTTTAACGTTTCTTCACGAATATTAAGAAAATATTTCATTATTCCGTTTTAACTTTAATTAATGTATTGTTTATTTGATATCATAAATAAGAAAGATTAAATAATATAAATAAAATTAGAAAGTCTATCAAACATCTGCATTGAAAATCGAGAACGACAACTAATTTAAAACAAAATTTAACTTCTACAACGACAGCTAATGCGAAATAGAGGAAAAATTAATTAGGAAAAAAAGTATTTAATTATTTTATTAATTTATGAGAAAACAATCTTAAAGGGATACTAAATGGATGGGATAAATTAAAATTCTTTAATGATATTACAAATATTCAGAAAGCACAAACTCAGTGAAATTAATTTTTAAGAAACATCGAGAAATTAGTTAGACAAAAACCTATCAGAATCATGAGACTCACATTCATCAGACTCATCAGCCTCAGACTCATCAGACGTATCAGCCTCAGACTCATCATCCTCATCAGACGCATCAGCCTCAGACTCATCAGATCCATCAGCTTCGGACTTGTAAGATTCATCAGATTCCGACTCATCAGATTCATCTGGCTCGTCTTGGATTCTTTTCGATACACGTTAAAGAACAAAAATAAACATCTTCACTCTTGTAGACGACAATATCTTCGATACGAGACGAACAAGTATCACAACGTGGCCTAGAAGCATAGTCGTTGGAGAGCACTTCCAATACAAATCGTCCCAATTTGAAGGTGGATCCAACCCTCAAATATGGCTCGGCTCCAAGTACGCAATCAATATGAAGGGTGGTAGAACACATGTCACACGTATAGAACCATTTATGTGGATCTACAATCTTCTCGCATATGTCACACCAATAATCACCTATGGCATTCTCGCTGAATCGTAAGGACAGAAGATGCACATCGTATTTGTGCATTGCTAGTTCAGGGATAGTAGCACACTTGTAGCACATAAATAAATCTTCCCGCCCAGTCAAACACCATACATCATTACCTCCTTTTCCGCATCTTGAGCATTTATTTCTGTCAGATACGCTCCAATCATCAGAAATTACGAGCATTGAATGTGGTTGACTATTATGGACAAATCCAGCGTAAATGGAAACACATCGTACGTCAATAGTGAAGCCAGGACGGCCACCATTGTCTTCCACGTATGCGAAACCACTGCAACGTTGACTACATACGAAACAACTGAAAGGGCCGTCCCAAGAAAATGAATCCATTCCGTAGTAGTGCTTAGCATATAGAGTCAATTGCCGACTTACTGACGGATGTCTTTTCTTCTTGGAGAGGTTAGCACATGTTTCATGTAATATGAAATCACAATGTGTGCAGATGTAGCATGCATTAAAAAAGATTGGAAGGACGCACCCATGACATTGCTTGCTTTTATCATAAAGGATATCATCCTCATTGATGAGTCTTAGATTGTGTTCGTGAGTAAAATGTTTGATCAGCCCCTCTCCTACCACCTTGAAAGGCAAATTCTTTGCCGGGTCTTCTTCAGGCACTCCTTCCAATTCTATCCCATCCCACACATTACTCCTTATTGCACATCTTGAATGAACCGCGAAAGTGCAGGTCAAGCATGAAAAAGCCCCATGCATCCCGTTGACCTCTTTACGACAAACCCCACAACTCCAATTTCCGGAGCCTAGCCGAGGAACATGAGAGATGCGGTGATCGTGACGGTTAATACATATGACCCGCGGTAAGTAGACGCATTTCCTGTGAATGGTGAAACGACATGGGATACATAGACAGAGACATGATTTAGCATCATTCACTCCACACGCATCACAAGGAAAAGAGAAAGACCCTTTGAGAAAGACGAGGAGTGGATGCTCATGAGCCCTACCCGGATCAATAGTAAACGGCTTCCTCGCACACTTTTCACAAACAGGGAGACCAGAAAAGGAACAAAGATAGATATATCTGTATGATATAGATGTACATATGGAACATCGAAACAATTTACCATATCTATCAGTTAAGGATAGATGATATGTGGGATTGGAAGGGTTGATGATCTCAAGGCAATCCTTATGCACGTAGATCTCGCAAATATGGCAACTGCATTTTCCAGCTGTCTCGTCACCATCACACCCAACGCACGGAGTCGACGAATCTTTTGTTGGGTATAAAGGATGCTCGTGAAACGGAGACAGAACTCCACCATCAGCACTCTCATGTGTTTCACCTATCTCTTCCATTAATGGTAGATATCAAAAAACTTTGGGGGTGAGGATATGTATTGATTTGCCACAACCATTGTGCTTATATATATAAAGATAAAGGCAAAGTCATGTGGTGATTCATTAATACTCAATTTCCTTCAGCTTTTAAAATTTAGGCCAACGAAAATTTAGGCCAACGAAAATTTAAGTCAACGAAAATTTAAGAGTCTATTAATTTTGAACAAGTATATAAATGGGTGAAAGCTGTAACCATGTCCCTAAACACTAGTATAATTTTAAAAGTATCTATTGAAGAATATATTTTACAGTTGGTCATCATATTTAATTCTAGCTCAGTATTTCTAGCTGTATGTTAAGTTTTATTGGATCTGATAACAACTATGCTCTCGTGCTGTCCCCTAATGTCAACGAAATTTTAAGAGTATATTAATTATAATCAACCGAGATTAAACAAGTTGATATTGTATATTAATGGGTGATAGCTGTAACCACATGTCTCGAAGCGTAGAATAATTTTACAATCGGTCATTAAATATTAAATTTTATTCTATTATAAAAATGAAAATAGTATAATAATCGATGTAATTCCTTTTTTTTTTGGTGAGAGTTGATGTATTTCACATAATGAAAGTACAGTTATTTAGCATATTACTAAAACAATTATTTGATTTATTACTTTCCTATGTATTAAAAATTGATTTAAAACTCAGATTCACAGAATTGTATGTTTGGATACTAATTCATTCAACTTAAATTTTGCTGCAGAAAATATGACCTTCAAATACTAGTATGAATGTATGATAAACTTGCATGCGTGGTTTAGTAATTGTACAAACAAAATTTGAAATGATATTCCAATTTGAAAAGTTTCATGGTTTCAAGAGGTTTGTGTGGTTCTTGCAGTTGCCAAATCGGAGATGATTAATAAATAATTTTATCTTTTGATTTTATTTAACATTTTATTTTTATTTGTTTTCACTATGATTTCTATATGGTTTTGGAAAACATTTTATATGGTCTCGAGTGTTTATAAGTATTTCTACTCTGAAGAATTATATTCAGGTTATTGGCACTAAAATGACGAAAATGATATTAAAAAGAAAGAAAGATGGAAAACAAGTATTTGAAGACTTGAGAAGTATCAATTTTTCAATAATTATTGTTTTTGACCAAAAAAAAACAAACAGAATAAAATGGTGACACATGACATGTGCGAACCAAAAAACAAAAAATAGTATGTTAAATAGATTCAACACCATAAAATCTTTGTTATTTTTTTTGTTTAGTTTTCAACATCCTAATTGGGTTAATTAAACAGTTGAAACATTTTTCTTCAATAAGTTCAATGCAAGTATTTTAACATATAGAGTTTATATTTTCATCAGTTTATTAATTTTTTTAATACCGAAATTTGAACCTTTTAAGTAAAAACAAGATGATTTTTGGTGATTTTTTTTATATTTTTAGGTTTTTATGCTTGTTGGAATAAAAGAAAGAGTTTAGAAATGGAAAACAAAAAACAAGATGATTTTTGGGTGTTTAAATTTATGTAATAGATTTAATATTAATAGAGATGATATAGGTTTTATAAATATATAAAAAAAAAACAAAAANAATCATATCATGTTTAACAAAATATGAAATTAAACAATAAAAAAAAGTGACTAAAATTTTTAAATCCAACTTTAAAGTTTAAAACCGTAACAAATATAGTAGAAAATCACCAATGTCTAAAATAAACTAAAAAAACATTGCGAATTTGAACAACTAATATCGGTTGTCTCTCTCACCATTACATTCATTCTTTTAAGACGACATTGTCAAGTTTTTACCAAAATCTAAAACATCAAATGAGTTTAAAAAGTAAATTAATTTGTAAAAATAACTATATAAAGTTTAAAATACAATATTTTATTCTAAAATCAAATATCTTTTTTAAAATCCACATCCATCCAGTTTAACCGGTTCATCAAAACGTAAGTTAATGGCGAGTTTTTGTGGGTTTTTCCAGATTTAGAATTATCGGATATTAGCATTAAACTCAAAAAAAGAAAAAAATCCGGACCACAGCTTAACTGAAAAATATGGAAAAATATCTTTATGTTTTTTACGGGAAGTGTAGAAACCTCCAATTGAATGAAAGTGTTAGATCTTCGTGTATTTAACTTTTGAATCGTTGATATCTAAAGTAGGCCCATTGGCCCAACAATATACAACACAACAAATATAATACTTAAAATTTCCCAAAATAATCCAATATTTCTGATCCAAAATTCGAATCTTCTCTGAAATAGTGAAAATTTGGATAGTAATTAACTAACTAATCTAAACTATTCGACCCAGTTGAAGGCCCAATTCAGTGGCTTCCTCTTCGATTTTTCTCATCTTCTTCCCTTTGTTAAACAAAAATCCAGACTTTGAAAAACGGCTTCAATCCCTTGTTGGCTCCCATTAATTCGTTCCAAGCAATCTTCTTCGATCTCCCTCGTGTTGGTATTTCCTTTTCCCATGGCTGTATTGATTTTCATAGTATAGATACTTCACCTTTATTTCCTAAATGTAACCCTAATTTCAAGAGTTGATCGCAATTACCTCAATTTCGAAGCCAATTTATATCTCCATTGGAGTTTAATATAATTGCGTTGCATTATTAATTTTTTCTTAAGTAGTGTAAGATTTGAGTTACAGTTTTTTGCAGCAACCAATGATGAATATGGTTTATTATAAATGGCAATGAAAAGAGAGTAGAAATTGTTGCACGAAATAAACTTCTTGGTTTGTTGGATATTGTTTTCAGGATGGCACATTCTTTGAGTTTCATCTCCACCAACTTGAACAGTTTAGTCCTTAACCATCATCAGTGCCAGAGTTTCGGAACGTTTGTGTCGTCGCCATTTAAACGAAAGAGGAGATTTGCAAGAAGCATTAGAGCTTTACAAGAGACTGAAGGTCCAACGCCAAGAAGATTGATAGACATTATAAGATCTGTTCCTGAAATCTCTAGGAATTACTTCAAGAAGCCTTCAAGAAGAACGCTTTTTGGAGGAATCTCGTTGTTAGGTGGCTTTTATGTCGCGCAGACTATCTCTCTCTCGTTTGGAGCATTGGGAGTGAACGATGTTATTGCTGCGGTTCTATGCGTTCTTTTGACAGAGTATGTGACAAGATTCTATTATAGCCGCACCACAGTCACATTTCCTATTGCTCTGCTCAATAATTTCAAGATGGGTTTCACTTATGGTCTCTTCATTGACGCCTTCAAGCTGGCTAGCTAACTGTTTGCAAAACTGAGTCACCAGAGATCCCAAGCTCGTGTATTTACTTGTTTTTTCTCCTCAAATGTAATATTTTGTTGTCATAATTTTGTAGTGAAGCAACCAAAAACTTTGAAGTTAAAGAGAATCTGTAGTATGCTTAAATATCCTGGGCCCTCTTGTTTCTGGTTAGCCATGTCAAGTACCTTGCCTTCTCTTGCTTGTATCTTTTCCGTTCTTGTAGTGCTAGCTGCAAGGACGTGTCCTGCCATGAGCAGGAAAAACGGCGTGTACACTGCAAAGCAATGTTCATAAGAGAAGTAGCTGACTGGCATGATGGATTGATGGTACAAGGCATTCTCGGCTTCGGACCTTGCTTCTCTTGATGAACTGGCTAAAGAACTGTATCCTCCAGAGAAGCATTAGAGAGCCATTAGCTCCAGCAGAAGTATCCAAGTGCCACTCATTTGAGTTCACAAAAAAGGATAGATCAATGGTCCTAAAGATATAACTCTGAAGTTTTTCGTCCCAAGATGAAAATGACGACTTCGGTGTTTGATGCAAAACCTGACTTTCAACATTCATATTAGCTGCTATTGGTGCTTTTGTACTTTCACGTAAGAAAATCTAGATGGTAATTTGTGAGTCCTGAAAAGCTACATTTGAATCCAAATATACTCAAGTGAGAAAGGAAAATGAAAATTTATCAATAATAGAGCGATAAATAGATAAGTTGAAAGAGATTAATAACCAAACCCATTTGTTCTGAGTTAGTTACTTTAACAATGATGAAACTGAATGAAACTTAGGGAGAGGTTTTATATGTACAGAAAACCTCAGCAGCAGAATCAGCAATTTTTAAATCTGAACAACAACAACATAAAATGCTTTTGATGAATTCTCAATGTTTTTGTCTTCCTCTTCTTACGCAATGTGCTTTCTGCTCTTTGCCCAGAACGGTATTGCGGGTGTACGCTTTAAAGCCTTCACGCTAAACGGACTGTTCTTGCTCTGCCAAATCACAACATTTCAAAATCAGTAAACATTTCCATCAAAAATGCTCTTTGATACCAATAGATATATGAAGAAACTAACCATCAAACAGGTTCCGCGGTTAACGTCACAAACCGGGTACTCATGAGGACAGCAACTTGAGTTATCATCGCAGCAAGTAGCAGCTTCGAGCGGGCAACATCCCCATCCGAAGCAGTACTTACCATACTTGTAGAGACAACAACAAGTGTTGCTCTCAGGGCAAGAGAAGTACTTGTCACATGTGGTTGGTGGCTTAATGGGAGATGGTGGTGACGGGCCAGGGTTTGGTGGGTTCTGACCTTTCTTGATCGGATACGAAGCCTCCATAGCGATTCCACACTTTCCTGTTGGCGCTTCAATGTTACGTGCCATCTTTATGTATCCGCTCTCTCCCCATCTGTTTCCCCATGAGTTTCTCACAATCCAGTAGTCCTTTCCGTTCTCGGTTCCATAACCCACAGCCACAACACCGTGGTCTAACTCCGTCCCACAAAGTCCATCAAATACACCCTGAAGACAAAATAGCCAACCAACATTTTAACATCTTGAAATCAAGATAGTGCAAATGGTTGTCTAGCAGTTTTTTGAAACAATTAGGTTATTTCATACCGAAGAATAGAGCTGGAAAGCGCGACCACCCGCTTCAATGGCGACACTAATAGGCTGGTGAGCCAAAGCTTTCTTTAGAGACGCCTCGCTGTTCTCAGGGACATCTTCATATGAATCAATGGTAACAACCTTAGCATTTTTCTGCAAAACATAACAAAACAGAGTAAATTTCAAATTCAAAGCCATTGTTGAGTTTCATTTTATAAACTAAATACACTAAACTAACCCTGTTCTGGTCACAACGACCATCAGCAGCCTTGTAAGGATAATCCGCTTCGGTATCAATACCACCATTTTTGATAATAAACTCAAACGCATAGTCCATTAAACCACCATTACATCCTTGGTTATAAGATGTGTCACAATCAACCAATTCTTGTTCAGACAAAGATATTAAATCTCCTGTCACAATCTTGTTTATTCCTTCCACTGCTCCAATAGTTGAGAATGCCCAACAACTCCCTAAACAACAAGAAGATTAGTTGTTATTATCAATCAAATTGTCACAATCTAAACACTAACACATACCAAATCATCGTCCCCACCATTCATTTAAATTCTTGACAAAAAACAAATCTTGTAATGGGTCCATATTGTCCCACTACCAACTTTAAAGTTTAAAGACCATGGTCCATAAAGGCCCAAAATATCATCAATTTTCTCAGATTTAACCAAAATATTAGCTCCCCGAAACGTGCACCTAAAATTCAACATTTTGTTTTGATGCATAAACACAAAATATCATCAGAAGTTTGTGTCTTTCTCAAGATTTATTAACCATAATTATTCATCTCCATAAAAATTCAAAATCTTTGTTTTTCGAAACGTACACCTAAAAGTAAAAGTCAACATTTCAGACCAAACTCATCATTCCCCAGACAAAAGTTTCAAGATATCTCTGAATTATTTATCAAAAGTTTCTTGGAGTATTTATGAAACAATCCAAGAATTTTCGCAGTTTTTACTACTTTTTCGATAATTTTCATAGAAACCCATTTCAATTCTAAAGAAAAAACTGACCCATCCGTAAAATAATCAGGATTTGAGGGATTTTTCCAGATTCGAAATCTAATAATGTTTTTTTTTGTTAAATTTTAAAAATGAATAAAATCAAAAGAAAAAGAATTTATTCTTACCACAGCTTCCTTGATCTTTAACATCAGCGACGGCACCTTCTTTTCTCCAGTCAACCGAATCAGGAAGCGCGTCACCAACACGCGCCTGATACCGATCACTGGTTTTCAAAACCCTCTTGGTCGGTTTAGCACCAAGGTACATAGATCGGTACTCCTCATTGGTTAAATCAGCAAACCGGGTTAAACCAAGTTTATAACTGAGGTTTTTGGTGTTATGTTCATCGATGAAACGAAGATTATCTTTAAAGATCTCGAATCTTTGATCTTTCTCTGCACCAAGACCGTTTTGATTCATCTTCTTCTTCCCGTGTTCCACCATCCACGCTTCGTAGATTCTCTCAACCTCCGAGTCGCTACGGCTGGTCTCGGTGGTGATGTGGTGGTTTTCGTCGTAGGAGATGATTGACATGTCCATGGCATATGAAACGCCGATCATTGCTAGGAGAAGGATCATTGGAGATAACTTTAAGAAACCCATTTTTTGTTTGAAGAAGAAGAAGATGAATGTAGACAATTGTTTTGATCGAGATAGAGATTTGATGGTGGTGTATATAAAGGGGAAAACTCAATTAGTGTTCCTAATTAATTATTAATTAATTTTTGTCCACTTTTCAAAAAGATTTTAAAATAGTTATTTTTGGTTTTTAATGGGCTAGTGGGGTCAATTATAAGAGATGAGGGAATTAAAGAAATAAGTGAGAAATAGTGGGGTGAAAATTAAAATAATAAAATTTGTAAGAGTCAATTACATTTGTTAAAGCCGTCCAATTTTTTTAGTTCTTTATCTAGATGTTCATCTACACACTCAACATTTTGATTTATTTTTCACATTCATATGTTTATCGTTTTTTAACTATTTTTTAACTCAAAAACTGTATATGGTTCCAAAACTATTTGTTTGTAAGAGAAAAAAGATGCAACCTACAATGATTTAAAATCATGTTTTTAGTTAGTCAATAATCTTTATTTATTGTTTTTGTCCAATATTCAAAAAAGTTTAGAAGTTAATAATTTTTATTTTTAAATGGGGCTGATGGAGCCAATCGAAAGAATTGAGGGGTTTAAAGAAATAAGAGAGAAGTAGTGAGGTAAAAATGAAAATGTAAAAATTGTGAAGAGTCCACTATTATTGGTTAAGACAAGGTGGGAAGGGACAGCTCAGAAGTGCCAAGTGGATGTGGTTAGATTGGGTTGGGGTGAAGATAAATTAGAAATACATATCTTCTAGTCCCAAGCAAATAGGGGACGTAAATAGAAGCACGTGAAGGATCGGATTGTTTGATGATAGAATTGTTAAAACAAGATTTTCTTTGATTTCCAAACAAGAAGATTCTTTTGATAAATGTTGAGAGAAAATTGGTTGCACCAAAAAAAAAAAAAAA
>Ga0041059_1002950_pt1 | contig 12134 bp, 7 predicted proteins | sample AraColnosormetaG_FD_56232 | JGI IMG/M metagenome (GOLD analysis project Ga0041059, IMG submission 56232) | Arabidopsis roots microbial communities from North Carolina, USA - Col MF nosort | ecosystem: Host-associated > Plants > Roots > Unclassified | place: USA: North Carolina | collected 2013-09-02 | reverse complement strand
ATAGTATTCAGCAAAAAAAAAAAAAAAAATCTATTTGTTGTTATACTACAAAAATGTTCGGAGGGTGTATTATCAAGAAAATTATATTTAATTCACTTATGAAATTGATATTCAGCAAAAATATGAGGTAACGATCTTAATTTTCTCAATAAACTGAATGTAACTAGCTACTTGCTTACTTTGATAAAAATGATAAATATTTATATTATTTATAGCTTATTTCCAACTAATTATGTATAGTTAGGACATGCTTTTAATCATCAAGATAAATGGATATCAATAGTCTATTAGGTTATTCCAATGAAAATGATAAATATATATTAGTTTAAAACTTATTTCCAACTAATAAATATATTTACTTATTTATTTAGTTTTATCATCAGTTGGATTTTAAACCCTTGATGAAAATACTTTCAATCCCTTCCTATAACTTCAGTGAAAGGATCATATATGTAGTGCCAATTGATGATCTTAACGGATTTGAGGTATTTTTCAGTTCACCCATTTGGCGCGGATGACATCTACTATGGCTTTTTAGAAAATAATGTTTCATTTAAAGGATACCATGCAGTCATCATCGGGTCTGTTAGATCGTATTGTGGCGATCTCGTCGCCCTGTGTAAAATGTCGAATGTCAAATGGGAATAGGTGCTGTTGGAGGATATGTATATGTCTCTCTCAAGGGCATCTATATGATCGTGGGAGGTCATCCTACCAAGATACATTTTCTAGAAGACGCAATACCATTCTTATCGACTAATTAGATTTGTAAAACTTTGTGTTCATCATCTTTTTCAACCCATATTTTTTTTTGTTGTGAGTTATTTTAATACTCACGTCGATAATCTTGATGTTTGGTTTAATCACGGTTCAACAAAATTTTGATCTCGATTCAATGAAACTCGGTCATTTTTTTTGCTTTTCCATTCGAATCTTGGTGTATGTTCAAAAATCGACAATATATAATGTTCTTTAATCAAGAAATTGTTTATATCGAAATTTTTTGATCATATTAATACATAATTACCGGACAATCTAAATCTAAATAAAAAAATGCAATTATATAATGAAAATAACGTTCTCGTAACGTGGGTTATATAACATATTCCTCATCGATTTTCTTTCTATGAATTTAGACTCTATAAAGTAACAAGATAAGTATTCCAATTAATTTGTTTTTCACTTCTAGAAATAGTTTTATTTGGGACTGCGAAGCTATTCTTGTTCATTTAAAGTAAGTATGGCACAACAGAATATCCAACGGCATATGCTATCGGTCTATATGGCACATCTTTTACAAAACTTTTTAGAGTAGCGAGACTGAAATATGTCTTAACACTTTGGAATTGAATTTTGATTATTTCTAACGTACCAAGGTGTTTAGTTTTACGAAAAACAACCCAAAAATATATAAATAATACCGTAACCAAAATTAATGAAACCAAACTAGACAATAAAGAAGCATCGATTTTACCTTTTTGTAACGAATTATTTCTACTAAGACAAATTTGGCCAAAAACAGATTCTGGAAACTGAAGCTCAAATTGTATCAAATTAGACCGCATAACTAAAACTTGAAATCAAACTAAAACCGGATTCATTGCACCTTTCAAATAATACTAATTTTACAGTAATCACCAATTTTTTCAACATTCATATCTTTTTATATAATTATTCTCACCTCATGTGTTCAGATAAATAAAAAGCTGCAAAAATTAGATGTCCAGCATTATGAAGAGACATCATGGAAAAACCTAATATTCCTTGTCCAAAATTCTTTATCTATCTTTAAATATGTATATGTCCACACACGCATATATATATAAATACAGACACAAGCCTTCATATGGATCTTATAGAGATGAAGAGAAACATGTAAACTCACTAGTTTTAGGGCGCCTCTCCATTGGCAGGTCCTTTACTTCCAAATATACACATACATATATGAATATCGAAAATTTCCGATGATCGATTTATAAATGACCTGCCAAAGGAGAGTTGCCCTGAAACTGGTTCAGCTTAATTAAACACATGAAAGAGAGAAGAAATCAAAGGTACGTACACTCTTCCTCTTCGTCTCCTTTTAACATATGATTTGTATTCTTTTGACAATAATTAATTCGACCGAATAGAACAGACTGTGTTGATCTATCTAGATCTAAGTTAGAGTACAATGTTATGTTCGAGAAAAACAAAATCATGTAACCCTATATGTATTGTATCTTTTAACTATTGCCTCACACCAATCTAGAAATCTAGAACAAGAAATGGAATTAGCTAATGGTCTAGACTTCAACTAAAACTCGTATGTTTCCTATAAGTAAATTAATCCTCTATTTCTTATCATTTATTGGTCATTTTTTCTTTTTTCTTTTGTCTCATATTTTGAGACTGAGAATGTTTTATAAGAAGCTTTTGAATAGATTATGTGAAATCGTGATTTTAAGTATAAAAAAATGACATGGTGTACTCACATGCATGCATGATCATATCAAACACATATTCTGTAATTCGGCTTTGAAAGGTGAATTTCATCAGACTATTGGACTATGTAGAAGTTTTGCATTCCCTTCTTTTTATCAAACAACCCTCTCTGAACTTTTATTACCAAACAAAAAAAAATTCTCACAACCTGAGAGTGTTTCAGGAAAATCCCACGTGCGGTCCTCACGCGCGTTGCGCGTTGCGTCATAAACGCCAGCTATAGTCCACGGATTTAGGCCACTTTTAAGCAAAATCCACAACTGAGCCCAATAGACGCGCGTGGGTCGAGTTTTTTCTTTTTTCTTTTGTCTCATATTTTGAGACTGAGAATGTTTAAAAGAAGTTTTTGAATAGATTATGTCAAATTGTGATTTTAAGTATTAAAAAATGACATGGTGTAGTCACATTCATGCATGATCATATCAAACACATACTCTGTTATTCGGCTTTGAAAGGTGAATTTCATCACTCTTACAATAACGATGCAAAGTGTGTTGCAAAATCCAAAGAAAAGTAGTATTTCAAGGAGATTCCAACTAAATCAATTGATCTTAATAATGGAATGATCGTCAATTTTGGTGTTTCAAACTGGATCCGGGACCAATGGAAACTGAAGTTTGAGGAAGTGAGTAGTGACATTCATCTGTTTACCAAAAACGCTAGCTGAACAATGCAGCATATGCTGGAAACTCTGGCAATGTTTCATTTGTTTATCATATTTACGTTCCGATCCAGATTTCAAATGTAATATTTTAGGCCAAGGCTAAGATCTTTCTGATCCTCTGGATGAAAGATAGTTTGATTAACAAGAGTAAATAATGCAAAATAGTACATTTCTTATTTGTAATGAAACAAAAGTTTATTTTAACAATACAACAACATTGGGAAAAAGAAAAACAAAAAAATAAAATACAAAAAACACAACAATTTTTTCAGCCCATAAACCCAAAAAAAAAAAAGATACTTCTTTTAAAAACCCAAACTTTTTTTGTCTTTCATTTGATTTGTTTTTTTGGGGTTAAGAACCGTTTACCTTACAAAACCACATTTCAAGCTTTAACTTCAGTCTTCTTGTTGGGCTCAAACACGAACTTGATCAGAGACTCTTTGATAGACATCAACTCAGGGAACTCAGTCTTCAACTTAGTTGCATCAAGCTCATTGTTACTCCTTGGCGCCACAATCACTTTAGCTTGTTCCTCCAATGTGAAGTTCTTCCAAGTAAAACTCGGGTCAATGTAGTCTCTGTACATCTCCAAGATCTCGTTGTGGCTCACAACACCCGGGTTAGTGAAATTGTAGATCCCGGTTAAGTTCCTCTTCGCCATTTCGATTGATATCGGGAGAAGCTCATCGAGGATTGTCATCGAGTTTGGGATGTCCACAACTTTCTCATACCGAGCAATCTTCGTGATGAAGTTTCTCGGGTTTGTTAGATCCGATGAAATCGGCATTCGCACTCTTAGCGTGCATACATTTTCATAGTTCTTGAGCAGCTCCTCCACCTGAATGATTCACCAAGATCAAAACCAGATTCCAACAGTCAATACACGAGCTTATCATGATAATGATTATATGAATCAATAAGTTCTGGTCAAAGTATTTCATCTGGAACATTTTTATTGCTAATTTAACATCTAAGACCTAAGCAATCACAAGTATTGAAACCAAATTAGCAACAGGTCAAATCTGAATAATGTCCTAAGTAACTAAAGGGGTCAAAATGTAAATTAACGAAGCTCTCACAAGTCTAATCTACAATCATCTGAAACAATTTGAGAGCTAATCTTACATTCAAAAGTCAAAACCTCAACAATTCACACAAATCAGAACTTAATTTACTAAAAAATCTTAGATTTTGGGGTTTACTCAAAGAAGAAACTAAAGATACAGATCAAATCTGAAGTTATTCATAAATAAAAGGATTGAAAATGTAAAAAGTTACTCACCATAGCTTTGGTTTTAGAGTAGAAAGATCCGGTGAAATTAGGAGTATCCTCCTCCTTGAATCCAATACCCGACCCGAGAGGATGACCCGAATCATACTCAAATATACAACCCGTAGCGTAATTGATCAGAACAAGTCCTTTCTCTCTGCAAATGTCAGCGAGAGTTAGGGTTCCGGCGACATTAGTACGAATCGTCTCAACTTTGTGAGATTCGCACCAATCAACATTAGGACGACCGGTGACTCCAGCAGCGTTGAACACGTGGCTAGGTTTCACGGATTCGATGTCGGCGACGATCGATTGACGATCTTGAAGACGACCGGAGCCGTAAGTGTAAGTGATTCCTTGAGCTTCGCAGAGTTTACCGAGTAAACCACCGATCCATCCGGTTTTACCGTAGATTAGGAAGTTAAATGAGCTTGATGATGAACCGTTTGCGTCTGCAACCATTTTTTTTTTTTTGTCGGTGATCGGAAAGTTTTCGCCGGAGAGATATAAGAGAGAGTGTGTGGATCTGAAGGAGATGGTATAGGGAGACGTTGTGATCGGTGTTGCTTCTTTTTATCCCAATTTCTCGGGGAAGCAATAATCTTTTTAGTTTTTTTCTTTTGACCACCCATCGTTTCTTATTTGAGATTTGTGACCCATGAGTTTTTTTTCATGAATATTTTAGGAAATTGTTAAATTTAGGTGACATTACCAAAAATTAAGCAAAACATGTGTAGATAATTGGAGTAGTGATAAATTTTTGTTATTGAATTTAAGAAAATGTTTTCATTAGTACTTATACAACTAGTTAACTTAAATTTAACATAAAATAAACAAGTTATCCCGTTTTTAAAATTATATGATAAAAATAGTTCTATGGATAAAAAAAAATGCTATTAATATTTTTATAAGAAAACTTGTTATTATGTATAAATTTGTTGTTACTTTATACACTTTTAATAGCATAATGTAGAACTTTTATTCAGTAAATATAAGAAGACTTTATAAATTTTATTTCGTGGAAATGTCATTGAAAAAAATGTGTTAGTAGGAATAACAAAAAATTATTTCAATATATGAATATAATATGTGACAGATCACCCTAAACATGAATTATTGTGTTTCGTAGTGGTTTTGTGTGTTTAAAATAGTTTATTGTTGTCTGAATTTTAGACAGAGATCTGTGAAAGCGGTGGCGTGAGAAATTATTAGTTAAACACAAAGGAGATTCCACTTCATTGGGTGTCTGAATTTAAAATATGTATTATTCGTTGCAATTTTAATTAAAGAATCTCTTTTTTTTCTTTTTACCACCCTTTTTCTGGTCAACTACTACTCATACTATTTTTTAATAGTGAAAATTAAAAAGTTCGAAGAAAAAGAAAAAAACACTTAAAACACGTTACTGTTTTGAATTTACAATTCACAATTATCGACTATAAATGCGTATATTATATTAAGCATCCGAATCTTATGAGATCAAAGAGCTAACTTAGCAAAAGAACCCGTTAACGAATCGGTAACCCTTTAAACATAGTATCATTTCAATAAATATACAGATACATCTCAATTACAAATTAATGTAGTGATTTATATCATATTCATATGTACATAATTCCACCGATTTTTGGTACTAAATATTGTAATTGCAAAGTTTCTATATATATTGTAATTGATTTGACATCGAAACTAATGAGGTTTAAACCAAAGATCTGGATCTATACAACATTTGATATATTAAGCATATAAAACTCCAAATGTACAAATCCCCCTGCCCTTAAATACCATACACGTTATCGAAAATATATACGTATGTCACTAACATTCATTTATTAAGCAGTCAGTCCAACTTCTTTTGTCAAATTAATTAGTAGTTTAATGTTATAGTAATCGGGGGTTACCATAAGGCATAAAGTAATGTCTTTACTTTTATATATATATATATAAACAGATCGGATCTTCTGTCTGAATCGTAGTGGACAAATGATGGCGGCATGTGGTGACTTTTCTAAGATAGTAAGATCCCAAGTTCTCAATCTCAAGAGCTATTTTTTCTTTTTTAATGAATACATCATATATCTATTTCTCGGTCTAGTTGTGTTTGTAAACTCGTTTGAAAATATTAAGTTACACAAATCTTGGTATCAAATAAAGAACTAGAAAACTATACGTTAATTAGTTTTTGAGAATACCAATAATCTAAACTGGAATTAAACTAATCCATTTTTATGGACGATTTCTTTCATTGATCGGTCCAAAGATATTATGATATGGCTTATATTTTATAAAACACTGCCTTTTTTGTCGGCATCATTACTTTATATTTCCAAATGATGGTCTAGTCATCCACGGAAAACACGTTACAAAATCAGTGTTCTTACCAAAAAGATAAATTTGAATGCACAATACAAACAAAATGAATTACAATCTAGTAACAACCAGTAATCACGCAACGCACAAATCATATAGTAGTCGGTGGATCTAATAAGCTAAGTAAGTACATGATATTAATGATCACACCTCGTTATTATCAGTAACATGAATTACGTATGTATCATGCATGTCTTAGCAGTGTAATTAGTATGAATATATGTAGAGGTAGTAACTAATATAGTAAGAAGAGATTAGTGTTTGCGCTTGGACTTCAAGGAAGTGAGGGAGTGAGAGTTGTTGTGCCAATTCCTCTTGCGTTGGTTAATGAACCAATTGTTGATTTGCTTCAACTGCAATCCTGTCTCCTCCACCAATTTTGCCTTGTCATCTTCCTGTTCAAGACACATATTTTTTTACATTATAAATTTGTTGTTGTTAATGACATTTTAGGAAAGAAAACAAAAACAATCAGTTTCAGTTTCAACGAAGAGAGGCCAATGCATGTGCAGATCTGATAGCGTCAAAGGCTATTTCTTTTCCACTATAGCATGCAACTTTAGACTGTAGTCCACCTTTTTGGCTTGTGCCAAATATTGAACGGGAGAGAGATGTATAGTGTTTTTGAGTATTAGTAACAAATTCAGTATGTTTGAAGAATAGAAAAAAAATGCATGTTGTGACTTTGAGTGTAACCAAAATGGGTCTTGATTGTTTCTTTGCATTTACATATCTATCTTCATTTGTTGTTTCATGTTATAATGATTATCATATTATTTCATGAAAACGTAAACCCAAACAAACAATTAGACGGAAACTATATTTGTTGTTCGTAAAATATAGAGAGTACTCACCGTAGGGTAAGGCCATTTGCAATGTTGTTGCCACCAATTTTTCAAGACAGTAGTTGTGTCTCCTGGCAATTTCCCAGCCCTTCTCTTCCTCATTATCTCTTCTCTTACATCTTCGATTCTCGATTTAAAACCCTTATCCGAAAAATAAACAAACGTCATAACAAGAAAATAAATAGTAAAATAACTGTATTACTATTGTGAATCATAACATATTAGTTAATTATACCTGTTTGAGTTCTAGTTTGAGTTCTTGTCTGACTCTTTCCATAAGGGATCTTTCCGATTCAGTCGGTAGCAACGGACCAAATCCCGTCATATCGTGGCCGCCGCTAAAATCAACGCCGGAATTATCTGACGAGAAATCCATCGGAAGATCATCCTCATCCTCCGACATAGTCGCACCCGACCCTTCTCCTAAAGTTGCTCCTACAAGAATACAGAACGTTTTAAACGAAATGTTACTCCAACAGTCAAACTACAAGATTTAGACGTCAAGCCCAAGCCCAAACTTAGGCTCAAGCCTGATATGCCCTTACGCATACAATAATCCTAATCAATACATCCCACGCTTTACGTGGTCATCAGTGCAAAAATAAATATTTTTAATAATTTCGTATAATTAAGAAATTTCATCTTTAGACTAATCATATAATATAACTATATAAGCACAAATAAAATCTCTATTTCTTATTGTGTGGGCATATAATATACTCTTCCTGATCATCTTCCAACACCTTACATTTAATATGTTTACTAGTTGTTCATATCTGGTATGATCAGCAAGAACCTTTAGATATACCTAACTCTATTATTTGTTTTAACTATCGCTAATTTTTAACAGGAATTTTAATTATATATATCTTAAGTACTTTCTGATTCTATAGCTATGTGGTATATATAATAACATGTAATTATCATGAAGTTATGTTTTTTAATTGGGTTATAAAAAATACCATTAAAAAAGTGGAAAAGAAAAGAACCTGTAAGAGAATGAAGGTTGTTCTCAATTTCACGGCAAGCCATAACAGCTTCGACGGCATGAACCCTCACGTGCTGTTGCAGCTGTTCTTTGAAGCTACACAACACCATTACATATTGTGCCTGTTTCCAATTAATTATAATTGTTAAATGTTTTATATATCCTCTCACATTTCATATAATTATTCAATGTGTAAACATTTTCCACATATATGCATACACACATATAAATATGTGCTTCTGGTGTGGTGTGTTTTGAGCGGTTAGATCATTATATAGTCCTATTTTCTACCTAACTTAAATAAATATAAATAAAACCGAATTTTTTTGGAACATTTCACAAGCTAATTCCAAAATTATAGTTGCAATATCAATTCCAACTTTAATGCAATTGCAAATTTTAGGTCGGAGTAGAAAATCAATCGTAACTAACATGATAATATTCAAAGTTTAAATAGAATTTCAATTTAATTACAAAATGACATTTAACATTGACTCACTCTATGTGAAATTTAGCACCTAACTATACAAAAAACCATATCTACATCTATGTGTGTGTATTATACATTTGAACATTCGTGTGAAGATACATAAATTTCCATGAAAGTTGAACAAAACCACTTCTTCACAAAAATCAGGTAAAAAAATACCAATAACTTAAATCATTGGAAAAAAACATAATTTGTTTGAAGTATAACTTCCCACAAGAGGAATTAGTAATTATAAAATTTATAGAAATTGTTGATATATTGACAAAAGGTTTACATCTTCGATCGATAAAACTCCCAACGATCTTGTAAAAAGTAAAACACGAAAATCATTGAAAAAAACATAATTTGTTTGAAACATAATTTCCCAACAGAGATTGGTTAGTAATCATAACTTCATTCAAAGTTAGTCCACTAGAAACCATCAAAAAAAAACTTTCAAATGAAAAAAGATAGAAACAGAACTTGTAAGTAATTTAACCAAACAAGATTATTTTTTAAAATATAACTAATAAATTTATATTCAAACGTACCAAGAAATTATCGAGCTCGTGACGATCATGATGGTATCCAACGGCCGTGGAAGCGTAAGAACGGAGAAGATGATGAGATTGAGAAAGCTGAGCTTCAATGATCGGAAGTTGATCTATTGGAGTAGCTACTCTTAAACACGCCACGTGTGCGGCTAATAATTGCTCATACATCGGATGTGTCGCTATCTCACCTTTCAACTGTCTATTCTGCTCCGCCACGACCGCGGTGTCTCCGTCTCCGCCTACGGTGGCTCCCATCATACCTAGTGCCGCTTCTTGCATAACCTTGACACAAGACCGGAGAGAGATACTTTTTGTGTCTGATCAAAACCCTAATTCTTGAAGCAGATTGTGTTCGTATGATTAGAAAAAGAGAGAGAGAGAGAATTGTCAGATGAAATCAACCTATATAAAGCTGTCCTGATTTCTTTCCCCTTTAATTGTTTTTCACTCCATTCTTTTCTAAAAATATACATTATTTGTTTATAGATTATTTTGTCTTATTTGTATACAAAATACATTTAAAACAATGTTTGTTATACACGGGTCTGGTCCGGCCATACCATATATTATTTTTACATAGATCAAATTATATTGAAAGTATTATTTTTGTATTGTTAATCGAAAGACTGAAAACTAGAATTACTAATTTTCATCAGATATGTGAATACAAACACACGGACGTTGATTGTTTTATACGGTGATTGTTATCTTTACAATTAATCTGAATTACTTTAGTCTAGAAAACTGCTACTATATATATGTTTGATTCCACAATATGCTGATATATACCTTGACGTAAAGTTATGAAAAAAGTGCACGTTAACAACGTGCTTTACAAAAATCATAAATACGTGTATATGTATGTATATAAAATGTAAACTTAAAATAAAAATTAAAAACACTTTTATTTTCCTTCTCGTGACAATGATTTAAGACCTAATAAGTGATCAACAACTTGAACTTAAAAATTAGTTGAAATTTTGAAAAAGAATGAGGAAAATAAAATATCTTCCCACCTTTAACGACAGGACCGGTAGACACACCTAATCCTCTAACGCCCACTTAACAAATAGTATTAACACCTAATTGATAATACTATTTAATAGTATAGAAATATAGTATATTTGTTTTCTTCTTTTGGTAAAGAACAAATATAATTAGTTATTCTTTTAAAATATTAAATACTCAATTACGTGATACAGTTAAATTTTTTTGGACAAAATGTGATACAGCTTTGATGCACCATTTCTTAGTCATATAACCTTAAAACAGTAACACTCTGATAATTTAATTGCAGTATTATTTGATAGATAGAAAAATGCTTTCATATTTTTCCTAGTTTGATATGAAGTTAATATAGCACACAAACAATAGTTTGATATATGAACTTTAATATATACTAATAGTTTTTAGCTAGAATTTCAGAAATATCCATAAAACTGAAAAAAAAAAAATTGATGTGTTGTGAAACGTTGTTAAGTCCGGATACTCTTGTGGCATGGTTTTTTGTAACGTCATGTAATAGTTCCGTTCAGAATTACAAATCTTCTGAACATACATGTTGGACGTTAAAAAAATTATTTTTCCACTTCATCGTTTAAAAAAATATATTCTTAAATCTTCTGGTTTTCCTCCGGCTTGGCATATTGGAGCCAATAGCCATCCAAGTAGTCTTAAGTTTTTGCAAAAAAAAAACTGCAATTAATTACAAAAACTAAAATAATATTTCATCATAACAATGGAATCCTTGGTCGTTGTAATTGCATATGTTGCATGTAGTTTATATCGTAATAGGATTAGATCAAATATTTTTAATAATGCCAATAATACATGACACAAAAAAAACTAAAATAATAGCACATAATATATTCTATAAACAAAAATAAAAAATACAAATTAAAAGAGGATTTTGCATATTATTAAATGAAAAAGAGAATAATGCACGCCTTCACCAATATGGAAAAACTACTTTCCATTTCTCCCTTTTTATGTAGTTATGTACAAATTCCCTTTTGTTTTACGCAATGACATCAAAAATATTCGTTCGTATAGAAAAATGAAAGAAACAAAATAAAGAGGGACAAAGACAGAGTTGGTCGAACAAAGAAAAGAGGGACAGAATTGTCGTTCTCTTAAGCCTAAGATTTAAGACATCTCACATCTGAAACAATTTGTGGTCCTATGAAAACGACTTCTCAACTTATAATAATGCTTTTGACACAAAAAAAAACTTATAATAATGCGGCCATTAATCAGAGAACAATGAGATACTATTAGTGACACGATACTAAGTTTTAGTGATTTAATGTACGGGCCATATAATATTGTGAGTTTGGTGGACCTAAAAATAATTCTCATTGGGCACTTCATTAAGGTCTCAAAGCCTAAACACTTGTACACATGGGTTCGTAATTGTTTCCGTGTGTGATATTACTAGCATAAAACGTTTCCTAGCTATGTGACTCCTCAAAAAAAAAAAAAAACTAC
>Ga0041059_1002949_pt1 | contig 12137 bp, 5 predicted proteins | sample AraColnosormetaG_FD_56232 | JGI IMG/M metagenome (GOLD analysis project Ga0041059, IMG submission 56232) | Arabidopsis roots microbial communities from North Carolina, USA - Col MF nosort | ecosystem: Host-associated > Plants > Roots > Unclassified | place: USA: North Carolina | collected 2013-09-02 | reverse complement strand
AAAACTCTCGACAGAAAAACCCTATGGGAAATGCAGACACCACAGGTTTTAAAGTATACTCATGCTTTGTTGATTGATTTTTGGTTTCAAACCACTTCAATAATGCATGCTTTTTCTGTAGGTGATCAAACCAGAGCTATTGAAAAAGGGTTTCGAGCTTGTAAAAAGGTTTGTGAACCTTCAAATGATTTTCTGAAGTGTGGATTAGAATATAAAAAGATTGATTACTATTTGTGTTCTATATCTAAAACAGTGAAGGTCTAGAGGTAACAGATGACGTTTCGATTGTTGAATACCTCAAGCATCCAGTTTATGTCTCTCAAGGATCTTATACAAACATCAAGGTAACAAAACACTAATTTTGTGTTTTTTCGCAGCCGTAGAATGAAAACAAACTTTCTCATCCATTGCAGGTTACAACACCTGATGATTTACTGCTTGCTGAGAGAATCTTGAGCGAGGACTCATGAGATATTATATCATTTACTTAGTAAGAAGACGTGTCAAGGGTATGCATGAAAAATGTTTTATTGAAATCTTTGCATCCTAGTTTGGTGGTTTATAAAATGTGCAAGATAATTGTTTCACTGAAAACTACTTGCTGTGAATATGGATTCGAACAGAGCCAATTCGAAGTAGAATTTGCATATTGTAGTAAAGGTTCTCACTAAGGCAATAAGGGTGCCACGAGCGAGCACAAATATGGATCCAAGAGATTAGTTTGTTAATGATGTTTATTAAAACTTATATTTAAATAACCCCTAAATATATCATAATTTATATCTCAAGTTATGTTCAAGTAGGGCTGTCAAAATACACTCGCATGAGATGAAGAAGAAATAGAGAGAACGAGGAACAAAGAGGAAGCGAGAAGAACTCCACTGTAAGATGAAAAGTCAGAATCATACATATATGATTTTAAAATAAAAAGTATTTGGATTCATCTTTAGGGGTAAACTTTTGTATTCACCCTCTTTAGTTTAAGCCAATCATTATGTCATGCCATACATTAATTAAGGAAACAAAATCTATATACTTTTAATTAAATAAAGTTAAATTCATATACCCTGCAGGTACAAGATTAAATTTATTAACAGATGGTTAAATTGATTATCGGATTTTAGTTTAGGGTTTTATTTACTAGAAAAAAAAAATTCAGGGTTTAAAAATGGATCCGCCCAATGGTGAGAGTTTTTTTTTCCATCAAATTCCCAATATAAAACGATACTTTTTGTAAAATTAAAATTAAATGTTTAACAATTATTATGGATGAAGTAATATAGATTTATGATATAAAAGTAAACAATAATACGAAAGTGGGTTTCCAATGTTATGTATTATATTTATTTTTTATTTAAAAACATATAACTTTTTGGGCTGCAATTTTTACAACGCAAATGAGAAAAACATATGTATGAGTATTAGTTCGGTGATATCTTCGGATACTGATAAGGCGGATGTCCTGGATGTTTTGGAGGTTCTGGATAATGAGGAATTGGAATTATGCCCGGGTATTGGTTCACTGCGACTTTGGCATTTTGGTGGGGTGGATGTCCTGGGCGTTTTGGAGGCCATGGTAGATGTGGGATAACTTGAAATTGGTTTACTGATATATTCTCATTCTGGTTTGGTGGAGGAGGAAATGGCTCGGTTGGAAAAGTCGGGTATCTAGCAAGGGCAAGACCAAATGCAAGAAAGAGCAAGGTAACCACGGTTGTTATTGGATAGAGCTTTACCATCATTTTCATAATTTTGTTTGTGATTAAAAATGTTAACCCTACCTTTCTTATTTATATTGGTATGGCATAAGTAACATGAAGCAATATAATTATTTTGCTTGACTGGAATTATATGTTGACCAAAAATAAGGCAATATGATAAAATATTTAATTGAATTGTATTTTCTAAATATAGTAATATACTTATATAGTTCTTGAATATAATATATGTTATGATTTTTTTGCGAGATAGTTTATATATTATACCTCCTATCTTTTCATGTACTTATCCAACGAATATTTTCCTTAAAATAATGACTGTACAACATATTTTGTAGTTTATTTTGCAAAGAAAATTGATGTGAACTGCAAGACCGTTGGTGACCGTTTCGACTTGTTCCATTTTGCGATATGCAGGTCAATTCTGATTCGCTTGTGATGAAAACTCTCGACAGAAAAACCCTATGGGAAATGCAGACACCACAGGTTTTAAAGTATACTCATGCTTTGTTGATTGATTTTTGGTTTCAAACCACTTCAATGCATGCTTTTTCTAATATTTGGTTATGTTTTTGCAGTTATACATACAATATGTATTGCTAATAATGTCTCTCATCCATTGCAGGTTACAACACCTGATGATTTACTACTTGCTGAGAGAATCTTGAGCGAGGACTCATGAGGTATCATTCAGAAAATATTTATAAAGCTTTTTAGGAGTTCACTAAAATTATTACATAGCTTAATCATTGTTGATATATGTGTGTCGGATTATAATGGAGTCATTGTTTGGCTCTTCAGGTTTTGGATCAGTTTCGGTTGAAAAGTTTGATTTTTATTTGCTGTCATTTAGCGAACTTCTCACCACATGGAACAGTTCTATTAGTTTTTGACTCGAGAGTTCTCAGTGAGAACATAGTATAAAATGTGACCAACAATGGCTGTTATTTTCCTACTGTGGATTTATATGCTTTATATTGACAATACATATGTTCAACTCATACTTTGCAATGTAATAGAAAATTTCAGTTTCTTGAGTTATTTTGGTTTCAGCTTAAAAAAAGGAGGTTGTGTTTGGTAGCAAGCTAGATTCGATTAATACTGGGATTATTACTAAGCTAAGTTGGAAAACAAAATCTAGAAATGTGGGAATTGAGCAATAGAAGCCAATGTTTAGGAACTGATTAAGATTTTCAAAGTTTTGAGAGACCAAAACTTCATGTGCTTGAGTTAGTGATTATATGTTTGACAAGTAATCTAAATTCGTATATTTTTTTAAAAGAAATCTATTAGATGTAAAATTTAATCATATACTACATTTAAAAGAAAAAGAACCAGCTTCCTTACACCTTTATTTTCGATCAAATTCAAATTGGAGGTGTTTTCAGACTCATAAAGTCATTATTCTTTCATAATATTGATTCTCATGAAGAAAAAAAGAAAAAAAAAATCTTAACAGAATTCAAGAGAAAGCCAAAATATTTTATCAAAATAATATCACTCATCGTTACCAAAGCATCCTAGCCATTCAAATTTGACATTAATATTGAAACATAAGGTACCATTAGCATATATATGTTTATGCTAAATATTATAGCTCTAATTATGGATGAAGTAATATAGATTTATAATATAAAAATTCACAATAATACAACATATCTTATGTTGTCTTATATTATAAATTTTCCATTTAAAAACATACTAGTTTATGGGATACATTTTTTATAACCCGAATGACAAAGAGATTTGTATGGATATTAGTTCATTGATATACTCGCGCTTTGGTGTGGTGGATGTCCTGGTGATGGTGGAACTGGATGAGAAATTGGTAATATGCGTGGATATTGGTTCACTGGTATTTTCTTGTTTTGGTGTGGTGGATGTCCCGGTGATGGTGGAACTGGATGAGGAATTGGAAATACGTCCGGATATTGCTTCACTGATATCTTCACGTTTTGTTGTGGTGGATGTCCCTGCGATGGTGGAAGTGGATGAGAAATTGGTAATATACGTGGATATTGATTCACTAATATTTTCTTGTTTTGGTGTGGTGGATGTCCTAGTGACGGTGGAACTGGATGAGGAATTGGAAAAACGCATGGATATTGGTTCATTGATATCTTCGCGTTTTGGTGTGGTGGATGTTTCAGCGATGGTGGAACTGGATGAGAAATTGGTAATATGTGTGGATATTGGTTCACTGATATTTCGTTTTGGTGTGGTGGATGTCCTGGCGATGGTGAAACTGGATGAGGAATTGGAAATACGCCTGGATATTGGTTGACTGATATCTTTGCGTTTTGGTGTGGTGGATGTCCTGGCGATGGTGGAACTGGATGAGGAATTGGAAAGACGCCAGGATATTGGTTCACTGATATCTTTGTGTTTTGGTGTGGTGGATGTCCCGGTGATGGTGGAACTGGATGAGGAATTGGAAATACGCTTGGATATTGGTTCACTGATATCTTCGCGTTTTGGTGTGGTGGATGTCCCGGCGAAGGTGGAACTGGATGAGGAATTGGAAATACTCCTGGATATTGGTTCACTGATATGGTGTGATGGAAAAAGAAATGCTCGGTTGGGAAAATCGAGTATCTAGCCTGCGCAAGGCCAAATGCAAGAAAGAGTAGAGTAACCATCATTGTTATTGGAGAGAGCTTCACCATCATTTTCATATTTTTGTTTGTGATTATAAATGTTTAACCTACCTTTCTTATTTATATTGTTGTGGCATAAATAACATGAAGCAATATAATTATTTTGGTTGACTGGAATTATATGATGACCAGAAACATAAGGAAATATGATAAAAAATTAACTTAAATTGTATGTTCTAAATAAAGTAATATAGTTATATTAGTTGATATATGTTACAATTTTTTTTTCTCACCAGATATAGATACCTCCATTCCTTTGATGTACATATCCAATAAATCTTTTCCTTCAAAGAAATATTGTACATGTATTTTATTTTTTGGAGGAAGTGTATGTGAAGTTTGCCAGACCGTTGGTGACTATTGAAGTCTGAAGATGTCGAAAAGATATATTCTAGAAATTAGTTTTTTTTCTTTATTTGGGATAATTTAACCGGTTTTGTTTTTCACCAATTTAGCCGGATATTTTAGACATTAAAAATATATCAACTTACAAAGAAAGAATCACCTACATTTGAAAAATAACCTTTTGTAGCAATGCCGAAGGAAAGAAGACAAAATGATATTTTTGTGATGAAATTTTAATGCATTTCCTAGTCCATCACATAAAACTTTTTAAACATTAAGAAAAATATCCAATTACTGAAGATAGAATTATTAACATAAAACGTATTGATAATTATTATATAATTTAAAAGATAAAGACACCTAAACAACAAATTATCCCCCTCAATATCTTTCTATATTAAATGAGGAAATGCTATGGAAGGGTGTGGAAGGGAATTTCATGATCCATTTATCTTGTTCATCAACTAAAATACCGAAGTGTTGAATAGGTTGCTTATGTTGAATATTATATATAATAATATTCTATTTTCAACAGCTTAATATTATAAATTTATAATTTTATCACTACTATATCGTGATGATTCGTTAATTACTAAAATAAATCAAAAACAAAAACAAAATCTGAGACAGTTTGATCTCAGCTATTCTTTATCTAAATTTTAATTTTCCTAGTTTACATTATTAACTTGATTTACGTAAAACTGGAAGGTCCAAACCGATTTAAGGTTATATAACATAGAGTAATATAATATTTGTTGAAATTCCAAGTATTAAATAGTTTTGATTTTTTTTTTTTTAAAATATACTCCACTAAATTTTTGGATGATATATATAGAAAATAAATTACATAAAATATTATAAATATAAATATTTGTTCCAAAAAATATATTTATAAATATCAAAATTATAGTTTGTTTTCTTTTATAATTTATTCTCCGCGACAAACCCTTTGGTCTATTACATTTACTAACTTTTCAACTTTTCATCTCCCCGCTTAAGTTAGGTGAAACAAAACTTACATAACCTTTTTGTTCATTTTAAAATTTTAATATTTTTTAAGACTTGAAAAGAGTTTAACAATAGAAATTTTGATTTGTTTCAATAGTTTCAATATGTGTCATAAACCAAGTAAATATGAAACTAAAAATTACAATAACTGAAAAAGGTAAATCACAAATAATAAATATTATTTATTTTTCCAACAAATGCAACACAAAAAAATTGAAAAATATAAACTAATGTGCAAGGTTAACCAATTCGTCGATTATTTCACAGTAACATTTTTGAAGTTTTTATAAGATAGATAACAAAAATGGATAGGAACTTTACAGTGAATATATTAAAACTGTCCTTTGACATATCATTATCAAACATAATTAAGGGAAAACTATGTGGAAGTGGAAGAACAGATGATAAATTAGAGCTTGAGGGAACAATTTTGTTTTTCATGACTAAAGAACTTAGTTTCATCTTCTAATGTTACCTTCTGCTTTCCTTGGCTTAGCACATCCATTAAACAGAGAGAACCGACTCTTCCGATTTCTCCGCGAACGAACAGGAGTTCCCTTGACCTGTTTCGACTAATCAAATCCGCAAATGAAAAACAAATGAGACAAAGAAAACATCGAAAAGGAGGAACAGATTCGAGTTATTAGCACAAACCTTGCTTCGTCTCTGAGTCTTTTTTGTGTTCCAACAAAATAATATATTACAACCAACTCTTCCTGATCCTGATTCGTATCCTCCTCTACACAACCAAAGCCAAACATGACATCATTACGACAATACGTTGATTATAAAGATCTTATTTGTTTTTTCTTTTCGGTTTTGTATCGAAAAGGATCAGAGTGAGGAACTTACAGATTGTCTTTGTTGTTTCCGAAGTTAGTATCATGAAGTAAGCTTGGGGAAAGAGGACAATGCTGTCCTCTTGTACCGGTTAGATTCTCCTGAAGCTCACCATTGTCGCCGATTTTCAAAAGCTTAACTTCATTGTTTAGCTCATCTACCCATTGGTGAGTGGTTAGGCCAGAAGAAGAAATAGCAGAAGCTACGTTAGTTTGGCGATAAGTGTCTTCTTGAGGTAGAATCTGATTCCTTTCGGGTTTTACCCGTATTATCGATCCAGGTGTGTCTTTATCAGCGGTTTGTAACCAAGCGGTTTCTAATCTTTGTTCTCTGATGATTGATTCTATCCTTTGCATCGGGAGTTTTGATCTGCTTTCCACGCTGCTACCAACTTCAACATCTGTTTCGGCATTTAAACCAGCGATGTTATTTAGATGCCCACTTTTGTTGGTCATTTCTGGTTTCCGGGTTTGGTGAGGGACAACGAGTAACTCGGTTTCAGGCAAGAGAATTATCCTGACCTCTACGCTTCGCCTTAGTACCATTTCAATCGAGTTTGTGATACTGCTTAGAAACCTTTCAGCTCTCAGTTTGATATCGTTTTCTCCAAACGCGATATAAGCAACGAGAATACCTGCAAATCATGTCATGTTCATTTTATTAGAATCTTTGGAAAGGAGAAAACCAAAAAAGTGAGAAAAGAAGAAACTTTTAGGCTTTTTACCCTCAACTTCACTGATAGATATAAGTTTCCCATGAGTATAGAGCAGCTGCCTCAGTGTCTTTGAGTGACATCTTTCAATACATTTTCTCCATATATCGTTAAGTTTCTCTGAACTTCTTTGATTAAGCATCATGGTGCTTGCGATGCTATTTTCATGTGAGGCAATGGAACCTTCGCTCTCTATCATTTGGCTAGATGAGGAGGATTTATAGCAGTTATTATCGATAACCCTGGAGAATGGTTTCGCTTCATGGGAATGATTCCCGTTCCTTTTTATAACCGAAGCTGGAGATGCCGACTTACTAAAGTGAAGTCCTCCTATTCTCTGTTTGTAAGCCATCACTTCCCTTGAAACGCTTGCTGGGTCATCGTCAGTTGCTCTAGAGCTTTGCCTTCTACTACTGCCTGTATGTGTGGTGCCAGGAGAAGGCATTGACCCAAGCTGAAGCAAAGTCGCTGTGAACCATGTTGAACGGTCATTAGAAACTCTCAGCTGCTTCTCAGCCTCAGAAAGAAGTTTCAAAGCATGCTTTAATCCCTCCATATCTGCTTCAGTCACTACAAAAACGAAGCAAGAATTTTCGAAAATCAAACCAAGTGGTTTATGACTCATCGTAGGGAGTAAAATTGCTCTTACAGGATATATTAGCTTAAGGGTGTTAGAAAATATGAAACGGGCAATGATCTCAACAAGCTACCAGATCATAACGCCTCACTAAACTACTTTTTTAGCACATATGACCAATATGTAAATACTTTGCTGGGAACTCACAGTTTCTTCCGTCAAAGAAGGCGTTGCTGTATTTTTCATCTACGACCTTGTATGTACCAGCAATGATATCCATAATAAGACTGGCGAGTTGAGACATCAAGACTATTGGGTCAGCTCCAAGGTCCAACAACTCTCTAGCTCGCTTAACAGTCTCTGCTGTGTCAGAAGACAATGCTAATTCCAAGAGTTCCAACAATTTTTCATCTGAAACAACACCAACCTGAACAAACACATAATGCCACATTTTTAACTTTAATAAATTTTACTTTTTTTCAGTGCACAGTTACAGAAAGAACTAGAAAAACTTACTAGCTCGTTTACTAAAGCTGTGGTGATGCGTTTTCCCAGCAAACTCAGCTGCTCCAACATAGTTTCAGCATCTCGAAGTGAGCCATCCGCGTTCATAGCAATCAGGTCCAACGCATGCAAGTCTACATCAAGATTTTCGTCTGAAGCAATTTTCTTTAGTCTCACTACTATGTCAGAATCTTTGAGTTTGTCAAAGAGAAACTTCTGGCACCTTGACTGAATGGTCCGGGGAACATTTTCAAGGTCAGTAGTTATAAATATGAAGACAACTTTCTGCAGAGGGTTTTCAAGAAACTTAAGAAAAGACAGCCACGTCTTCGATGGCAGCAAATGACACTCGTCTATCACAAAAACCTTGTACATTGAGGAATTTCGTGGAAGTATCGTCGGTAGGTTTTTTAAAAGGTACCTAACCTTATCAGCTCCCTTCTTATTAGCTCCATCAAGTTCCCAAAAATCCTTACTTTTCCCAGACATGAAATCATTGCACTCTTTACAGTACCCACAAGGCTTCATTTCTTCAGTGGCCACACAATTCAGGGCGGCTGAAAAAATCCTTGCGGTTGATGTTTTACCAGTTCCTCTAGGACCCTGGAAAAGATAAACAGGAGCGATCCTACTCCTTTTAACAGCGTTCATTAACGATTGAACCACTATACTTTGTCCAATCAATTCCTCAAAAAACATTGGTCTGTACTTTTGGCTGAAGCTTCGGATTGTTTCCGGTGTACTTCCTTCTTCTTCTTCTCCATCTAACGCTACAGCCTCCAAACCATCTTGACTCCTATAACTAGTAGACCACCTCCTCCCGTCTAATCTACTCTGAGCCTCTAAATCAAGCTCTCCATAATTGGTAGAAAGCTCATCATCACTAAGCCCGGTTCCTAAAGAAGACCCTCCTCTACCATCACCACCGTAACTGAGTAAAGGTAAAACACCTTGTGCACTTCTACAAGCAATTTTTTGTTTACTATACCCTCCAGAAGAATGTCTATTATGTCTACGATACACAGATTGACTCCCACACAAAATGCTACTTCCGGTTCTTCTCAAAGTATCCGAAAACGATGGAGAGCAACAACTTCTGCATCCGCCTCTATGTTTCATCGCCTTCTTCGTCCAATAACACGGAATACCACATCCTTGCCTCCCTGGTAAATCCAAGTTATCATCCAACTCATCATCACCATCATTCACCGAAGTCGTGGTACCATCCCAAGATCCAACAGTGCTGGGATTACGAACAGCATACATATTGTACGAACTAGTGGATAAAGCCGGTGTACTATTATAAGTACATGAAGAATCCTCTTTTCTATTATTAGCTCTCAACAATCTTGACGAAGAACGTGACCAGTTCTTCTGCTTAAGCTTCAAAAGCAAAGGAGACGCACCAGTGACCTTCCTCAAATCCTCTGAATTACTCAATTCCTCCTCTGTGTCATCTGATCCAGCATTACAATTTCTAGCAACAATGTCATCTCTAGGTTGATACTTTGACAAACAATCCAAACGAGAAGAGCTAATTTTTTTCTTACTCTTCTTCTTACAACTACCAACATTACTCTTCCTCATCTTTGACACACCTTGTGACGCTAGATTCGTATCTCTACACCTAAAACCCATCGAAGCTGATTGTATTTCTCTACGATACGAATCACCACCATTCCTCGCATCACTCACATCATCATCATCATTAACACTAGCTTGCGTCCACGAAGAAGCATCTTCTTCTTCTTCCTCTTCTTCCTTACCATTCTTAGCTAATCCACTTTTCTCACTAGAAGATTTCTGAGTCTTCCAGTTATACAAAAACACCTTCTTCTCTTTCCCACGACGATTAGTACTACTCTCTCCTCGAATCGGAAACTGACTCGAACTGCCACCGTTTCTGCTCGCCGGAGTCTCCAAAAGCGCGACGGATCTTGACGAATCGAGAGGAGATTTCCAGGAGGAAGTAGTACCTGGATCGCGTAAAACACGGCCAGCTTTTCTGATTTGAGTCAGCTCCTTCTTCAGATGCAATTTACTCAGATCCGAAACTCTCGAACCTGACATTTTTTCTTCTTCCTAAATTTGAATCAGCTTCCTTCGATTTCTTCCTTCTCCTCTCTCAGCTTCGCGTTTTCACTGACATTTCAAAACCTGTGCAATACCTAATCAGAACAACGCAGTGGAAACAATGAAAGTGAAGAAAAACAGAAGAATGTAAAACTGTAGATCCAAGATAAAACGAAGGAATCGTGGAAACAGCACGAAACACTAAGAAGAAAATAATAATATATACTTGTTTGTTCTTCGAGAGTTCGCCGGAACTAAGGTCTAGGGATTATAATACATCGCCGGAAGTGGAACAGAGAATGATGAATCTCGAGTTCTGAAACTTGATAGTCGCCTGCGACTGCGAGAGAACGCATGAAGGAAAGCGAGAGACACTATTATTTTCTATTTTTAAATTTCCATTATTTTTAATTATTTTAATGGGTTTTTTTAAATTCACATTTGTTTGTTCGGGTCTCGTCAAAGCCCCTCCTTGTCTAGTGTTTTCGTGTCTCGTCACACTTAGTTTTTTCTTTCTTTTTTTCTCAAAAAAATACTAACAAATTTAGTCAAAAAAATAAAATAAACATCATGATGAATACTAATAGAGAAAAGATTAGTGAATTATCAATGGGAATATTTGTATATGGTAGAATAGAATGCTTACCTTAATGAAAAGAACTATACATTAAGGTAATTCTTTGCAGACTTATAGACGTTACATCTCTATTTCGTAAGGAAGTGTATTTTTTTTGTTGAACAAATTTTACATTATCAGGAATAAAGAAAAAAGGACAGACATTATGTGATAACTATATTTATTAATTTCACAAAACAAAATAACTATATTTCTTATTTTGCAAAAAAAAAAATATAACTATCTTTATTATAGGAATAATGTTGAATTTTATACTGTTTTTCTTTTCTTAATAGTTTGGTATGGAAATGAACATTTAAGATTATCATTACTATGAGAATAAATAGTGTTGTTGAATATTAGTTCATATGTAGATATGTATTGTTAGAGATGTCAAAATGGATAAACTCATTCAAACCAATCCATAATCCAAGTTTAGGCTGAAATGGTTTATGAGTTGATTCAATTCATTTGTTGAACGGATTGAGTCAATTCATTAATCCAATTATTTGATGGTTTAATGGTTAAATGAGTTGATTCCTGAAAATAAAATAATTAATTAATTAAATAGAATAATTAATCAATAATTATTACCATTGAATAATATTTAGTGACATAAATAGTTATGATTAATATCATATTTTTAGTGGAAAAACCACGGAATCATGTTTTCGTGGAAAAATATGAAATCATGTTTTATTAAAACAAATGTGAAATCGTATTTGGCAGAAAAATGTTGAATCGCATTTTGGAGGATATTATATTGTGTTGGTGAATACTTACATTCGTGTTTTCAACATGTGCGTTATGTTTAAATATGTTACTTTATTAATGCCATAATATATTTTTATCGAGTTTATATCTTCAAATTTAGATGTAAACTTAAAAGAACATTTGCAAAAAAAAAAGTGATTTGTCTAAATATCGTATAATGATATAATTATTTTAAAATCCGATCTTCACTATATCACTACAATTCTACAATTCTCACTTTTTCGTTTAAAAAAAATAAAAAAAAATTGGTCGTATTTTTCAGATTTGAAATATCAGTATATTGAGTTCTGCAAAAGGAAAAAAAAAAAAAAAA
>Ga0041059_1002948_pt1 | contig 12141 bp, 4 predicted proteins | sample AraColnosormetaG_FD_56232 | JGI IMG/M metagenome (GOLD analysis project Ga0041059, IMG submission 56232) | Arabidopsis roots microbial communities from North Carolina, USA - Col MF nosort | ecosystem: Host-associated > Plants > Roots > Unclassified | place: USA: North Carolina | collected 2013-09-02 | reverse complement strand
TTTTTTTTTTTTTTCAACTTCACACAGTTCAATTATCATAGTATTCAGAATAAATTTGGATATATATAATAAATACGCATCGAAAGTAAAAATAAAGCTCAAAGAGATATAAAGTATAAATAAATGAAGAATACAATTCCTTATATCCCATCGTATTTTTTTCCTCGTCTTATTCTACGTGAAATGGAACTGTTCTGGTCCAAGAATATTTTTTAATTTATTCTTAAATTTGTTGACGTTTCACAAAAAAATAAAATTTGTTGACAAGTTTATTTTTATTTTTTTGCGATGTATGGTTTTTTACACTCATACGTATGCTAAGATTCGATATTCTGTGTATTGTCATCTGTTTTGCGTTCTTGTTTGTCAATCATAATAAATTATTTTTGGAAAATTTGCAAATTTCGAATCAAACTAAGGTGATAGCGCTAGTTATATTAGTCCTTTTATGAAACTGAAGAAAATCACAATCACTATATTTTTTTAATTATATAAAGTTTCATAGTTTCCCAAAAACCAAGTTTATGGTTTACAATGGAAATAAAAGATTGAAAGGTGTTAGCTCCATAATGCTTCGACAGAAAAAGGAAGATAGGAAAGTGATGAGAAACACACTTAGACCAACGACGTAGAATAAGCTTCTTTACATGTAATCACACTCTCATTTCTCACTTCATCACAACTCTTTCCAGCGCATTTCTTCTACTTTCTTTTCACTCCCCCAAAAATCACATCAACTTTTAATATTTTCCTCTCTCTTTTATTTATATAGAAAATGAAATAGCAATAAGTTGGCTAATATTCCAAAACCCTCATGTCAATTTATACACGTTGAATGTCTCCAACTGATATTGACCTTCTATTATTGCCACTAATTTTAAGCTTTTCATTCAACATGTATATATGTTTGGTACTCGAAAAATCATGAAATGTAATATTAGTTCCAGCTATTTTTCTGTTGTAAAATGTTTTTTTTTTAAGATTGACGGTTGCAATCTTGATTTAATTTACAATATATAAGAAATTACCAAATTTTGATATTTCAATTTTAAAACGAAATTTTGAACCATTGGACGACCATGAGTTTCGTCACAACATATCCTCTTTTACTATACATTACAAAATATATTTTTTGGCCACTTATCGCATCAACATGTACCATAATCATTTACGCTCTTTTGGTAATGAACTGATGACAGCAATTGAAGCTTGACTCTACAATAAAAGAACACCAGTAAGAAAATTGCTTTTGATAAATCGAAAATTTGTTTTTTTTTTGTTTTTATTTTAACTCAGAAAACCTATCAAGAAAGACCTAGCCTATTGATGGGATAAATCGGGGAGACCTACATGTGGATTTGGTGCGTGCACGTACGATGAATGCATGTCTTATTTTTTACTTAATTGGAGTATGTAATTTTATCTTCTGCGTGAAGAATCTGCCGACCATTAGGAGGGCTTTGTGTTTCAATAGAGACACGTAACGAAGTAGACCACACGTGTGGTGTCGGTTGAAAAAGAAGGACAGATTCAGACGAGTCATATGGTTTGGGCAGCGAGCGACAAGCTCCTGACACGTTATGAACCTTTTTGAGTCTTTTTGGACTCGGTCCGGTCCGTGGCCGACTATTTAGCCTGGCACTTCTATTGACTTCCACTTCCACAACAACGTACGCATAGTAATAATAATTGAAATAAGCGAATATAAACTTTTGAAAAAAGAAAAAATTGAAAAAAAAAAAACTTTGAAGACTAGTCTACGTACTAAACCCATTTATAAGGAGGTGAACTGTTAAGTGAAGGATCATCAAGAGAAGTTTCGTAAACTTCGTGGATGTGCATGCACATGTAGCTAACTAATTCAAAATCTAACTTTTTGAGACATTAGTTATATGTTGAATCATCGCCTCTCCAAAATAAATCAGATACTGAATGAAAAACAATTAAAGCTTATTGAAACTAACAACAATATGAGAAGATGTTCAAAGGCGTTGATTCAGCCGAAAAACACGGGTTTGCTTTCCAGTTTATGACTTAAAAAAATTGGGCACCAGTCAGATCCTTATGTTAAAAATTAGTTTTATTTGCAGCTTTATTCAAAATTTTCTTATTATATATTTGTAAAGTGTACTTCCATAATTAATCTGAAACAAAAGATTGAAAGAATCTGAATCTACATATCTGCTCACGTCATCGTCAATTGGATGTCCGACTATCTCATATCCTTTCGATTTTATTTTTAAAAAATCTTATATGGCAAGTAATTCGAATAATGACTAATGTCCCTCTTTTTCACATTAGATTTTGAACTATTTCAAACCTTGTAAGAAAATAAAGAAAGCTTCTTCTATGAATGTAAAGAGAAAATAATTTTTTTTTATGTGATGTTAAAACTATTAACAGAAACTGGAAGGAAAAACCATCACTCCATCAGTCTAATTGATGTTTTAATAAATACTTCCTAAATTGATCGCGTTCACATGAGGTTCGAGTAATTTTTCCAACATACATCGAATCGAAAATTTGGAAGCACATGGCAAAACGAATAAGATCCTAAGAAATCAAGAATATTTATTTATATATTTTTTTCTTTTCCCGATGGTTTGATTGTTCTTGTTCATATGTACATTCTTTTGGTCAACATCGTATAAGCAAATATTGCGGAATCTTTATTTCATATAAAAAGAGTTGGTTTATTCTGATTTTGGTAATCTAATATTAATATAGCTTGTTGAAAAAAGAGTTCTGATATGATTAGCTTATTAATTTGATTGAACAATGAGCTTTTATGTTTAAGTTTGTTGGCTATGTTGAATTTCGAATCCGAGTTTGGTAAGCATTTACAAAAGAGTATTAGAAATACCCTCAAAGCAAATTTGATAAATAAGGCTACCTAACAAGTAAACTAAAAATTCGTTTTTTTTCTTAATCCGGAAGATAAAAAGGTTATAAAGACCATCACTCAACTGAAAAAATTGGTTTTGATGAATTTTAGAAGCTAGTATCTTAAATGTTCTTAGTTGGTCAGAAAGTCAAACGTTCCGTTCCCACCTCCAAGAATCTTATTCGGCATTGTAGTCAAACAAATAATGTAGTCTATTGGCTTCGTGCCATTGACTAGGTATTTTTAACCATAAACGTGATCAAACAGAAGACTGAATTTTCCTTGAATAACACAGATTCTTGGTAGGAAATTGAATTCTCGACCTACACCTCTCCTCCGGTCCTCCCCTAAGTAAATTTTACTATAGTTTTATATATATATATATATATATACATATATCTCCGAGCGTTTCTAGAGCTAATAGAAAAACATTCGAATTTGTTCATTTCAATGTCAGACGACGACTCATCCATAATACGAAGACGGTAAATTTGGTTGAAAACTTGAAATGGAAAACAGTATATATATGTATATAGATCAAAAAATGTATATATATAGAATCAATATCATTTGACTGAAACAATTTCATTTTATACCCAATAATAGGGATGTAGTAAGAAAAAGCATATTCCCACGCCACGCGATCCACAGGTTCGATTTGTTTACATATGCATATTAGTAATACAGAGTCCACAAGTTTAACAAACAACAGATATATTATAGATTTTTTTCAGAAGAATGCTATTATTTTTTCGCTTTCAAATTAATACACATACAAATTAACAAAAGTAGCACTAGTACAAGCTTACTATTTTCGTTTGCAGAAAATCATATCTATATATAGTCCGTGTTGACAGAAAAAACAAAAATATGAATATATGGTCCTTTTTTGTTTGTCATCATTAAGATGGGATGACATAAAAGTCACACTGTCAAATTAATTTGAATATGAATGGAGATAATATAAAACTTTGCAAACATATATCAGTATTAATTAAATGATTAATATGCATTTGCAGCCGCTGCTGGTTTTGAGGTTAGCACAAAAAGGGTGCTTTGGTTTTGAAAGACAAGGGGCGTCTTCGAGTTACACTTGTATTAATTATATGTAAAAATAATTACTAAATTATATAAAGCTTCTTTATAACATCTAATACCTCGACCATTGTACATGTGAATGCAACCCATATATATATTTACACACATGCATGCAATGACACATGTATATTACACTAGAACGACACCATTTTGTTACAATGTGATACCCTATAAAAACACGCAAAACTTATCACTAAAAGACAACATAATTTGATAAGCACCAAACCCAAAAGGGGACGCGAGATAAATTCAATGAACATAAATCGGTCCAAAAACCAAAATCCACGTGCAAAAGAAAAGAAGCGTTACAACTTACAATTGTTCTGATACCAACGATGAAACCGGAATCGACTAAAACTTTCTCGAAGGGTCAACCTATTTTAGGAACGTGGGTGATCATCTCTCGCATATTTGTATGGATACGAGTCTTCCTAATTCAAGCTTTTAAAGAAAGAACGTATATCACTGATTTGTATCTAATCACATCAATAAATATAATGGTACATTTAGGTTATTCGAATATATTATATATATTAGTTTTTGAACTTTGGTTTAGTGCCAACTATTGAACGATTGTTTCCATATACTTCAATTTGTTTTTGTGTTCAAAATTTTAAGTAATTAGAATAATCCGTTTTATAATTTTTGGTAAAACTTATGCGTATTTATTAATCTGAATTCATTTTTCTCTTTCTGAAATTTTCTTTTAATAATTTATGTCAATTCATGATCAAAAGTTAGGTCTATAAGAAAGTTCGAGAGCGTGATGGTTTTATTACAATATGATGATTTATTTTAATTAAATGTAATGTCATTTTTTCTATTGTACGTGTGGCTGCATGCATCGCAAGGGGTCATGTTCATACGATCACTTTGATTGTTTATATGAAAACGGTGAAGTCGCCTAGATGGTGTGATTATTGTCAAGGCACCTTATATTTAGATTAAGTATTCGAATATCAATAATTTATCATAAAAACTAAATAAAAGTAGTCTTTTTTTAATACGAAACAGTATCAAAAGTTTGAATAATTTAGAGTACGTGTTCCTATCCATGTTCCTATACAATCATGAAAGCTTTTGGTTTTAATCTTTTTATTTTATTTTTGGTATTACTACAAATTTATCATTATACAACTGTACATAATAATAGTAGTCATCACTATACAATTAATTTCCCCAAACGAAACAAAAACGGTTGATATAACGTTGAAGTGGACATTAATTGGTAGTGAATATAACAAAAATAACTTAGTTATATAATATGTTCGACGACGTTAGGTTATTAAAAACATATATACGAATACGACGTAGACGAATAAGACACGGAGAGAAGGTGTTTTCCTTTGGCTCGGGGACACGTGGCCTTAGAAAGGGACCATTTACACAAAGAGAAGAGTCACACCACTTCCTCGGCTCCTCCTCCGGACCTCAAGCTGGGCCCGGCTTGTAGGTCCCCCACATAAGAACCTCGGTCCCATGGCTCCCACTTGTAACTTGTAACAAGACTCTCTCTCCCTCTCTCATGGTTTAGCACTTTAGTTTTAGATTGTGCGTCTATAAAAGCCACCTCTTGGTCTTCGCATTTCTCCCAAACTATCTCGTCTCTTCGAACACTTCAAAAAACATAGCAACTTCACTTCTTCCTCCTCCTTCCTAGTTTCTCGTTTGGTCTCATTCTCTTTAATTACCTCCTCCTCTGTTCTGCTCATCCCCTGTTTTTATAGTTTTATATAAAATGGTGAGCCAAAACGTCGTCGTATCAGACGCCAAGACCGGGATCATAACGGTCTCTACAGTCTCTAACTCCTCTGTCTTTACTCCTACCGCTCAAAAACCACCGACTGCTCCTGGTTACATCTCAGTTTCCAAGAAAAAACTCCTCAAAAACCTTGAAATCAATGGAGCTGATCAAAGTCAAAGACTTAACTCTTGGGTTGACTCCATGAGAGCTTCTTCTCCTACCCATCTCAAATCACTTTCCTCTTTCTCTTCCGAAGAAGAACACAATTCTTGGATCGTAAGCTCCATTACACACTTTTTTCCTCACATAAAGTCTGTTTCTAATTCTTAAAGTAATGCTTAACTTTATCTGTCTTCTAATTCTGATCAGAAACGACATCCATCAGCACTTAACATGTTCGAACGAATCATCGAAGAAGCAAGAGGAAAACAAATCGTCATGTTTCTTGATTATGACGGTACTCTTTCTCCGATCGTGGATGATCCAGACAGAGCTTTCATGACTAGCAAGGTTCTTATAATCAATCAAGATCGATTTCCATAATTTTCTGTTTTTTGTTTTGATTTGCAAATCTCTTATTTTTGTATATATCAATTTATGTTTTATGTTTCACAGATGAGAAGAACAGTGAAAAAAATGGCTAAGTGTTTTCCAACTTCCATAGTTACTGGTAGATGCATCGACAAGGTACATTTTGTTAGACAATTTTATTTCTCATTTCTCTTAACAAAACATGATAATGAACCATTTTCAAATAATTATCTTCTGTTAATGAATATTTTTGTAGGTTTATAGCTTTGTGAAGCTAGCAGAACTGTATTATGCTGGAAGCCATGGGATGGATATTAAAGGCCCAACTAAAGGTTTCTCAAGATACAATAAGGTAGACTCTTGAATTCACATGGTTAGAGAATTTCAATCCTGATTTTCTTTAGTTTTGTATTTTCTCTTAACAAAATGTTACTTTTGGTTTTTAGGATAAACCATCCGTTCTTTACCAACCAGCCGGCGACTTTCTTCCCATGATCGATGAGGTAAATAAATTTGTGTTTTTATTTTATTCTTTTTATCATCTCTGTATGTATCTGATTTTAGAATTTTTTCGTTTTATTTTCAGGTTTATAAACAATTAGTGGAGAAAACCAAATCTACACCAGGAGCCAAAGTGGAGAACAACAAGTTCTGTCTTTCTGTGCACTTCCGTTGTGTTGACGAGAAGGTAATTGTTAATAATAACAACAATAATATAGTATTTAAAACAAATACTTATCCGATTAATGTATGTTTATTGATAGCAAAACTAATAGAGTGAACAATAATCTTTAAAAAATATTCAGAAATGGAGCGAGCTGGCTTCAAAAGTTCGGTCGGTGGTAAAGAACTATCCGACGTTGAAACTGTCTCAAGGTCGAAAGGTATGACGTGACATCTTCTTGTTGGTGAATGTCTTATTTCAGTGTTGTTTTTTGCTTTTAAATTTCTAATTTAATTAATTTTGTACTTATAAACAGGTTTTTGAAATCCGACCTATAATTAAATGGAACAAAGGCAAGGCTCTTGAGTTTTTGTTAGAGTCACTCGGTGAGACTCTCTTTGGTCGTTTGTTGAATTTTATTTTTGCTTATTTAAACTCTTTCATCAACAATAATATTAGCTCGTAAATGTGCCTTTTTAAAAGTTAAATATGAACAATTCTAAATTTAGAACTATGGCTCTTGCAGGATTTGAAAACTGTAACGATGTATTTCCAATTTACATTGGTGATGATAAAACCGATGAAGATGCATTTAAGGTATACATTACAAATGAAAATTGTGAATCTTAAAATGCTTTTAATATTTTGAATTTGTGTAAAAATAGCCAAAACATCAGGTTTAACAAAATTTTACTCCCAATATAGATTTTGAATTTGGTATTACTAATTGTGTTTTAATATAAATTAGCTACTACGAGGGAGAGGACAAGGCTTTGGTATTCTTGTCTCCAAGTTCCCCAAAGACACCAGTGCGTCGTATTCTTTACAAGACCCACCTGAGGCAAGTACTTATACAAATAGATATATCAATTTACGCATATATAAACCGTATATGTTTATGTACGTATTAGTTACGCAATTATAATGATATTCTGGTAACATATACAGGTGATGAATTTCTTGGGACGGTTGGTGGAGTGGAAACAGATGCAGCAATAAACGTGCAAGGGGCAATGAAGTACATTTAGTAGTCTTTTTAATAAAACGAGAATATTCATAACTATAGGTGCATATATAGATATAATATGTACATCCCTAACCTATAATGGAACATTGTACAAGATCCTCTTATAGATTGATCTTGTTCATCACAAATCTTTTCTTTTAGTAAAAGAGATTATATGAACAAGAAAAATGGGGAACTTTTATCGATTTGGGGATATATTATTATAGCCTTCTATCTTTATTGCTTGTAGGCAATTTCTTACTTTTCAAGTTAGGCTATTGTAAGGGAAAGGGGTATATGTAGTTGATACCTTTTGTAAAATCATAATGCAAATGTGTATCATTTTATGAAATGATAATATTTTAGTTACTGTATTTGTCTTCAAAATTTCTAATGCTTTTTGTTTCAAACTAAATATCTATGTATCTTATTGTCCCTCTCTTTCACAAAAGAATAATCTTTCAAATGAGATACTGTGCCATTTTTCTCTCTAAATAGGTTCCATTCATAATGGGACCATTGGATTCTTCTGTAAAATTCTGCACCCAAAATATTGAACAATACATTTTGCAAAACAAAATTAGATGGAAGAAATAACAGAACAATTCAATGCGAGTTTAATATATGATGTAGATTGTCAACTAGTGGGACTTAGACACATATCCTTGGTAGGTCCGTAACTTTTTTTATGACATGAAGAGATATAGAGTACTTGTGCTAACAATGACCGAGACATGACAAATTTTTCAACTTCCAAATCCTTTTTCTTGTTTGAATTAAAGTACAATTTCTCTTAACAAAAAGTAACAAGGAATGACACATTTTCGTCTATTTCTTGCACCGCATGAGAACCTACATGTTAAGTACGTGTTCCACTTCATGTCCATGTCATTTGTCTCTCACCATGCATATATTCATGTTGGACCTCTCGTAGATCCTTAACACGTGTCAGCGTTGGAAATGTGTCGGTCCACGCTTCGAAATCAAGCATTCATAATGAATAAATGTTTTACAAAAGGATCATGAACCCCTATGTATATGAATAAATGTGCACATGGTGATGCATGTGAAGGAGAATGCCTTAACAATGGGGATCCACATTCAATGGACACGTTTCACTGTTTTTACCCTTTCTCTGACATTCTCAACTAACCTTTAGATGGCTCAGAAATTCATCTTTAAATTGACAAATTATGATTTTTAATCATTTTTTTGTTGGTCATTAAGTCATTCTCACCGTTTTAAATAACTAGAATATCTGAATATCTGGATTCTTATATGTCATGTAAATTAATATGGACTTCTAATTCCTGTTTTTGACATAAAAAGCAAGAACAAGGAACAACCAAGCAAATAAATCAGTAATTATGAAAGTGGTAAATGGTTTCTTAAATAGTTTTAAGTCCACTACAAAAAAGAAGTCCATTAGTTTTTGGATTCGTCTTAAATAAAAACTTGGGCTGTTTAAATCAATAAGGCCCATTCAACGGCCCATTATAAACAATACTTACAAAAGAAAACAGAGTTAGGTTCCACTAGTCCTCTGCAACTCTCATTCAAGAACTTCCCTTACAAAGCTCTGAAAATAAAATTCTACAATTTAGAGACAAATGAATCAAAAAGATAAAATGGATTCAGAAGAGTTTCTCTATAGCGTCCCAATCAATCTCCAAAGAAGGATACTTGTGCAAACCCATCAAGAAACTCTCATCTTCTTTCACACAGTCGCTTGAGAAATCCAACAACGTTATATCCGACTCAGGAGATGAGCCCGAGTATCCGCATCCGTATATCTCCCCAAATTCCGGTTCTTTCTCCGGTTTGGAAAAACCAGAGAGCACCTCCTCTGTTTTGTTCTGTTTCTCGATCTGAGGCAGTGGAAGATCAGAACTATTGCAGATGGATTCGATCTTTGCGTTGATAGACGGAGACAATATCTGTTTATAGTGTCCTTGACGAACAATGTCTGGGAAATTGAGACGAGCGTTGTCTCCTCTGATCTTATGAGCTGCTTGATCGTAAGCTAATGCAGCTTCTTGAGCCGTTTCGAACGTACCGAGCCATAACCGGGTTCGGTTTTTAGGTAGCCGAATCTCAGCTACCCATTTACCCCATTGCCTCTGTCTTACGCCTCGGTATAGTTTAACCGGTTTAGTTGCTACGTCGATTTTCTTCATTGAGGTTGGTTTAGCGGTGAGAAGATGACTACCAGCGCGACGACGAGATTGGTTTTGCCGGAGATGTAACTCTGTCTGAATTTGGAGGATTTGTGTTGGAGTGAGCTGGTTTAGCCCAATCGGACCGGTTTGGTTAGATACCGGTAAGACTTGGTCATTATTAGGGATGAAATTAGGAGTTAATGGTTTTGGATTTGATGAATTCGAAGTAGAAGAAGATGAAGTTACCTTCATGAATGGTTCAAGAGCTTCCATGAACTCGTCTACGTAAGCATTCATGTTTAAAGCCATTGCCATTTGTATACAATAACCAAAATAAATAAATAAACTAATAAAGATTGGAGAAACAAAGAGAAGAAGCCCTAATTAAGAAAACGAATTGACTATATTATGGAAGAAAAAAAAGTAGAAACGAAGATTTATATCTTATGTTAAGATTTGAAATAGTCACGATCTTGGGTTTGATAGTTTCGCCATAAACTTTGGCTTATATATGTCTTCATTTCTCGGCCATGAGGTTTTTCTGTGGTGAAGTCAATGACGCTGATGACGTCATGTGTATATCGTAAATCTTATTTTTTTATACTTCAAAAAATCAAATTCATTTGCATTTAATAAAATTATTAGTATGAAATAAACGCGTTGACAATTGTTATGTCCACTTAATTCGTTTGATCAAATTACCTAGGACAAATTTCGAAATTTTACTATGCGTTAAGTTTCTTGCATATTCAGTGAAAATGAAGCAAAGTAGCAAACTAGTACAACTCTATTTCCCTATAGCATAAAGTTTAATGGACATACGACTCATCCAAGTTTAAGAAAAAAAACAAGAAATGATATGTATTTGAATTTTGGGAATTATCAACATTGTGATATTGTTTTTTTTTTTCTTTTAAACGAAAGAATGGGTATAGTAGAATAAATACATGAAAAAAGAAACAAAAGAAAGGATTGAAAGCTCGGAACCAATCAGCTTTTAGTGTGAAAACACAAAGGACCCACATAGACGTGTTCACACGTTGTGTCCTACGTGGATTTGACTTGTAAATTACGCAAGGCACCTTCACTCTCATTTTAGCACTAACAATTTCTTCAGATTTTTGGTCTTTTTTTGTTATTTAGAAACCGACATAGATGATTTATTAGTTCGAAAATTAGACATTTATATATATGAAAGATACATTGGATTTTTAATTATGAGATAACATAGTATAAAAGAAATGAGGCTCAAATGCTCAATGTCAAACCATATATTGTATAAGAAAAAATGGTCAATGTCTATAATATAAGACATTATTTTTGGATTTTTTTATCAGCTTTTGTTTGATTCAGGAAAAGCAGGGACTTAGGTTGCTTCTCGTGAATCTTCTCTACTTTTTTCACTTATATTCATAGATATTTTTATACCAACCTTCATTTTGTATTAGTAGCATTGTACAACAACAACAAATAAAGTAACAAATTACAATCATACTTTTTGTAACTTTTTTACGAACCATTATTATTAGATCAGATTCTCACCCAGAGGAATTGATTCAAGAAATTGAATTTCCATCACGAGTGTGTAATCCAAACGGCAAATCAAAAAGCTTCAAGCTTTTGGAACATATAGGGACATGTAAATATACACCACTTATCAATCTGTATGAAAAACCCTTTGGAACTGGTGGATAAAGATTTAAGATAATATTATTGCAAACGTTTTAAATTGTAAGAATACATGGATTTTTCACAAATTGAAGACTAAAGTACATACACACACTCAATTTAATGGTGTGAGATTTTTTTTTAAAAACCATAAAATCGACCTAAATATATATAGTTACTAGATTTTCACCTGACAAATTATATTTTAAAGTTAATATATATAAAAATTTGCAGTTTGTAACTATCTATGTAACTTTCTATAAAATATTTTTATTTTATAGTTTAAAATTGTTATTAAGTAACGTCCTGCCAAACCCGTCCCGCCAACCCGTCCCGTAAAAAAAACTCATTTATTTTATTAATGTTGATCTTATTTATCATATGTTT
>Ga0041059_1002947_pt1 | contig 12143 bp, 10 predicted proteins | sample AraColnosormetaG_FD_56232 | JGI IMG/M metagenome (GOLD analysis project Ga0041059, IMG submission 56232) | Arabidopsis roots microbial communities from North Carolina, USA - Col MF nosort | ecosystem: Host-associated > Plants > Roots > Unclassified | place: USA: North Carolina | collected... | reverse complement strand
TTTTTTTTTTTTTTTTTTTGTAAAATCGAATGATCTATTAGCTAAAAATTTAGATCACTCCGAAGTTTGTATAGGTTTCGCTTAACATATATAATTAGATTTAAATACACTATTGTCAAAATGCACTCTTCATTATCATCTTCTATTATTTAAATATTTTTTTAATTATTATGTTTCCCAGTAATTAGTTAATTTCTGAATATATATATATATATATATATATATATACGCGTAAGAAAATATTGTCCTATATATTACATATATGATGTGTACCATGTGTGTGCATTATGGGGGAGGTTGGATTGGCGGGTAACTAGTAATAATTGAAACTTTTTTTGTTACACTTTTATTGCTCAAATTTACTTTTGTAAAAGTGCAAAAAGCTATAATAAAGAGAAGATCTTGTTGGTGCGAAATGTTTGGTTACGCCAAAACTCGCGGGTCAAATTGGTCCCAATCACTTCTTTTTTACTCATCGTTTTTTTCTCATTTTCCTCACGACCTCTCCTAAGTGAAAAACAGCAAGAACCCATTATTCGACTCTGTGACTAATTTTTGTCATTAACCATTAAACCGGGAAAGTCTAGCCATATAGTGTTTGTTTAATCAGCCAAAAATTACAAGTTCAGTAAAAGAGTGTGTCTTTCTTTGATGAATTGGACGATTACGCGAAAATATTAAATGAGCTAAACGATCAATCGTCGTTACCATTATTCCAGTTTACGACATATCTTTACTGCATGTAAATGTTTCAGTTGATTTCCTTGAATCAAACCTTGGAGACGACATCTTCATCATGATCCAGTGCCATAAATGTATATAAGTGTGATATATTTATGATTACATTTTGAGGTATGTATATAAATAGATATATAGTGGATAATTCGAAGTATTTGTATTTGTCGCTGGTTACTATATTAGCTGAGGCACCGACACTCCCAAACGTTACAAAAATATCGAATAGTTGGAACTTGGATCCTATCGACATTGTACGTCGTCGTTTTGTGCTACGAAGAGACGTGGTTTTGTTTTTAGTTTAGTTATGTGTTGTTTTTGTCTTTGTTATATAAAACTAAATGACAAAATTTGCACACAAGAAAGAAACCAAAAGATTTTAGATCCTCTCGATCGGACGTACGCTAGAAGGTTCTTCCGTAATTTTCATATAAATGATCTTTATCGTGTCATTGCAACGTTAAATTCGATTGAGACGTGTCAAATTAATTTCTTCTAACTATGCGGTGTCATTATATTACGAATTAGCAAAAAAAGATGAAAAATGCATGTGAGATCTACCTAAGATACTGTTCTAAAATATATACGGTTTTCTTGCGCGATTAGAGATCAACATACGATTAGAGATCGGCGATTAAAGATTTGCTGGAAAATGACTCATATATATTTCCCAATCCTCGCAGATAAAATAAAACGGCACTTTACCGTTTTCTTTAGAAGTTAGTCGAAGACAAGTATTCTAAAAATTCAACAAAAACAAGAAACGAAAAGTAAACTACAAAATGTTAGAAAAGACTCACATGAAACACTCACTGTGCCTCTCTAATCAAATGGAAAAAAGTGGAGAGTTTAAACTTATAAGTATAGTATAGATGATAGAAATCTTCTAAAAACGATACCCGTGAACTAAGTTGATCCTGTGATCTTCATAATCCATACAATTTCAACAGAAAAATACTTTTTTGTGTTTTAAAAAATACTGCGAAAAGCTATATAAATAGTAAGATAAATTGGTTTAAATCCAAAGGTATGATAAAATTCTTTCTCAAAAACGTCATATTTGGTTAGTAGTACTCTTAATCGAGTGGTTCATCAAAATGTATCGGTTTATATATATCAGATCTTGAATAATTTGCAAAAACTCAAAATTTCTTACAACTAATAGCAATATATCATGTATCATATAGCTAGGTAAAAGTAAAATCATACGTTTTAAAAAAACTGTGGTAGGGAATTATATATGAAGCCGTTTATAATAGCATGCATGTGCTTAACATAGCAAAAAACCATATGATTAGTATCGGGGTACATGAAAGAAAAGGGCAGATAAAGCTAGATTAGGATTTGATAACGTACGAGAAAAAATCGAGAAAAAATGTCAACCCTTGGTGGGAGATTTAGGCGAATTTTCTAATCTATCTTCCTCTTATTTTTTTCTTGGTGGCCAATAAAACTAGAGTTTTTAGAGGGTAACGAATCCAAACCCCACACTCACATGCATCGAATCCAATCTGTTTCTCCAACCCATTCATTACCAAAACAGCAGATAAATTTTATAATTCATCAAGTCTACCAATATTAATTATCTTCTCATAATCATAAACTTGGTTCTCTTTATCCAATATTATCTTCTCATAATCATAAACTTGATTCTCAAACATTATTACTAAATCTATTTTTCTTTTCCCCTTCTAATATTCTTTACTTTAACAATACAAATACAACTCCTTTTAAGACTTTTTTTTATAGTAAAGAGTTATACATAACATGTTTGGTAACATAGTAAAATAGCTAATATAATAGACCTTTTCTAAAAATTGTCAAAATACAATAAGTGTAATTGGTGGATAACATGTCTACTTTAAAAAACTTTTTAGAGTATTAAAATTGTCGTCCCATAAACTATATAAATGATCATCATAAATGTATTACAATAACAGCATATCAAGACTTGACGGTTATCAGCCAAAATCATTAAATTTTGGAATTAGATGTTAATAATATACAAGTGTCATGTCGATCTCTTGTTTACATATCCAAACATCTCTATGTGTGACGTGAGTTACTACTTACTAGAATATGGAGTAAGATAATATGGGCTTCCTAAAAGGCCTATACAGAAACAAAGCCCAACAACCTAAAACCCAGTGTGAACGTGAAGGACTTGAAATATTCCAAAGTTGAGTGACTGATGAAACCTTTCACGTGACAGTGACTTGATTTTATTCGTATACGGGCAAAGTTCTTCCATTACTGCAAAAACTCTTCTATTAATGACCAACTTTTCATAAAAGAAAGTACACGTGTCTGTCATTAGATTGGTAGGTACATGGAGACTACACTAAAGTCATTCACATGGGATTCTTTGACCCATTAGGAGCCAAATAAAAATCTTCTCTTTTTAGTCTTTTTTTTCCATCTTAATTAAAATTACGAGATCACGCTTTCTTTTTTAGTACGAGGGATCAGCATCTTAATTAGATCACGAATTAAAATCACATATTTTATACAAATTGCGACTTAACCGGAATACCTTTAGACCGGATAAATTCTTACCAACAACCAATATCTGGAGGTTCAATATGGTTTGGTACCTAATTTTGTACCGGAAATTGCAGAAATCATCGTATTCGAGTGTTGGATTTGCTATGATATTACATTCAAAATTTTGGTACATATTGGTTGATCATGAAAACCGGAAAAGTAAAACCAAACCGGTAGCTTACCGTATTTTGCTAAGTGTTGTCACTTATTAAGATTGGTAATAGAGTACTTATTGTCTGTTCTTCTTCATTCATTACAACAAACTCTTTGAGACCTAAAGAGAGAGAGAGCGATAGTGAGATTTAGATCAACAGATTTGAATCGATTTCTGAAAACATGCAGTACAAGAATCTGGGGAAATCGGGTTTAAAAGTGAGCACGCTCTCGTTCGGAGCGTGGGTTACGTTCGGGAACCAGCTCGATGTGAAAGAAGCGAAATCGATTCTTCAGTGTTGTCGTGATCATGGAGTCAATTTCTTCGATAACGCTGAGGTTTACGCTAATGGTCGCGCTGAGGAGATTATGGGTCAAGCGATTCGTGAACTGGGTTGGCGTCGATCCGATATCGTCATCTCTACCAAGATCTTCTGGGGTGGTCCTGGTCCTAACGATAAGGGTTTATCTAGGAAACATATCGTTGAAGGCACTAAAGCTTCTCTCAAACGACTTGATATGGATTACGTTGATGTGCTCTATTGCCACAGGTGACCAATTTCAGATTTGTTTTTTTATTTAGTGATTTTATTTTTTTTCACTTGGTTCTTTGAAGATCTAGGGTTTTGATATGATCTGATTTGAGTGTAAGGTTTATCTGAATATTTCTGGTGTACTATGTTGTCTGCGCATTTAATTTTCTTACATGTGCTTGCCTTTAGTACAAATTGCTGTTTTTGAATTTATAAAATTTACAATTTGAATCCACTTATGATGTAGCTTAGTGCTGTATAGTGTGGATCTATTTGGTTTCCACTTTTATTTCATATCTGATAATTGGGATCTGCATTTTGCCATACATTGCACAAGATATTTTGGAAAAGTGGCATCTTTGCATTGATCTAAGTGTCACTAGATTCTTTGATTGACATATGTTTATTAAAAATGTTTCCTTTTTTTGTGTGAATTGGGTCATTTATTACAGGCCGGATGCTTCAACTCCTATCGAAGAGACTGTGAGGGCGATGAACTACGTGATTGATAAGGGTTGGGCCTTCTATTGGGGAACCAGTGAATGGTCAGCTCAACAAATTACGGAGGCATGGGGAGCTGCTGACCGGTTGGATTTGGTTGGTCCAATTGTCGAACAGCCAGAATACAACATGTTCGCTAGGCACAAAGTTTGTAATCTGACTCTCTTTTTCTTTAATTTACTTTCATGTTTGCGTCTTATCTTGTACAGTCTTAAGTTGTTGTAGTCTCGTGTTATGTAGCTCAAGTTATGCTCTTCTGTTATGTAGGTTGAGACAGAGTTTCTTCCTCTGTACACCAACCATGGTATAGGTCTCACTACCTGGAGCCCACTTGCATCTGGTGTGCTCACTGGTAAATACAACAAGGGAGCTATTCCCTCAGACAGCCGATTTGCATTGGAGAACTACAAAGTATTCCTTTTTTTTCCTTTTTCTTGTGTATTCTTGGTCATATTTGCTAAGACCTCAATCTGCTTCTGCATCTAACTAATACACTGGTACATGTCTTGGTTTTAATTTCTTTCGCAGAACCTTGCCAATAGATCACTTGTGGATGACGTGCTGAGGAAAGTTAGCGGTCTCAAACCCATTGCAGATGAGCTAGGTGTAACCTTGGCTCAGCTTGCAATCGCATGGTGTGCTTCAAATCCTAATGTGTCATCTGTTATCACTGGTGCCACAAGGGAGTCACAGGTTAGTTCTTGATCGCTTATAAAGCATTAACATAGCGAGTCTCGGTCTAGATTTGGATCCAAGATCTGAAAGATTTTGTTTCTTTTTTTGTACCTTGACAGATTCAAGAAAATATGAAAGCTGTTGATGTGATCCCATTGTTGACCCCTATTGTTCTGGACAAGATTGAGCAAGTGATACAGAGCAAACCAAAACGTCCTGAATCATATAGGTAAAACCAACATCCAAGATCTCTCTTCCCTATTCAATCGTTTACAAAAGAGTGTTGCAGGAAAAAGAAAACATTAGAAGAAGCTCTGTGATGTATGTTGTTGGATGTTGTCTCGTTTTCGCTTTGTTTGTTCTCTTTAGCAGCTTATGCATTTTTAAGACTCAGACAGAGAGAAAGAGAGACTAATGTTTTTTTTTAGTTTTTCTTGTTTCATCATTTAAAAAACGGTCTTATTTGTTACTTGTTAGTGCAACTTAAAGTTTGGTTCTTGTAGTTTGCCATGTCATGACGTCAATATATTGAATAGCTCATCAAACAATTCTGGTTATATCTTAATGTTGTGAAGATTTTAATTTAGTGCAAGGGGGTTGATATGTTATTAATAAAGATTTAATGGAGGTATTTAAAGCTCAACGTGCACAACATAATGTCTCAACTATATACCATGTTTTTAAAAACATACATGCATAGACATCCTACACAATCTTTTTAGGTAAGATCCCAATAAAAATCTAAATTTGGATGATCTGTTTTATTTGGTTAACAAAACTAAGAGATGAGTAAAGAAAATAAAAGAGTTTCTGGAATTGGCTAAAAAAAGAAAGAAATAGATAAAAACGTTCCCTCAAAAACCTCCACATGCAATTTATGAATTTACTATTTGAAAAAAATAAAAATAAGATAAGACAAAATTATTAATAGATTGAAGATGATTTCACCCATGATTCAAGTGCAACGAATAAAATCAAAAATAATTTCAAGAATAAGAAATAAAAAGAGAGAATTTCGAGAGAGAAAGGTTTAGTTTTTATTTTGTTTGGAGTTTGTCACCCACCCGCGTTATTTTGAGAGCGCTTCTCTGCGTCTCTCTTCTCTCTCTCTCTCTCGCAAATCAAAAACCTCAACTTTTGAAAAACTTCAATCTCTAGAAACATTCTTCTCTTTTACCCAAAAATCTCATCTTTTGTTTGTTTGTTATTCTTCTCCTTCATTGTTAATCTCATTGGCCATTTTTCCCTAGGTAATCAAATTCATCTAAAGCTCCAATTTTTCAATTCGATTACACCACATTCGGTGTCATCAATGATCTCGTTGCTTATATATGTATATACAATTGATTTGTGTGATCAACATTTGCAGAAAAAATTGATTTTGAAATTTGTTTCTCGTTGTTGTTGTTGTTGTTGTTATGCAGGGTAATTTCTGGTCTAATTCGTTTGAATGAGACTCTGGTCTTTGTTTGATTTGGTATGATCTTGTAGCAATATACCCTGAAGATGTTTGTTGGAGGTTTGCTGATAGACAAAATTGCTTGTGGCTTGTGAATCTCCATTACCTGTTCGCTGTATTTCCTCAAAGAGCGTAAGAGAATCCTGTATTTTCCTCTCAACATTTTTTGTTTTGAAATTTGGGGAGTTGAAGAACAGAAATTGGTTACTCAGAATCTGTGATACAAGAGATTGTGCAGAAGAAAGAATAAAGCGTTTTTGGTTCTTGAGAACATGAGAATGGAGTTTCCTGGCAGCTCCAATCAGCATTTAGGTAGGGATAGGTTCAATGGAGAAGTTGGTTGCGGTAATAACTGTTCTCAGACAGGAGAGGAATTTTCAAATGAGTTTTTGAGGGATTTTGGTGCTCAACGAAGACTACAACATGGTGGTGTTAACAGAAATGTTGAGGGTAATTATAATAATCGCCATCTTGTTTACGAGGATTTCAACAGAATTCTTGGCCTTCAAAGAGTTGATTCCAACATGTCAGAAGGTATTAATTCCTCGAATGGTTACTTTGCTGAGTCAAATGTTGCAGACTCACCTCGGAAGATGTTTCAAACTGCAATATCAGATGTTTATTTGCCTGAAGTATTGAAGCTTCTTTGTAGCTTCGGGGGAAGGATCTTACAGCGGCCTGGTGATGGCAAGCTTAGATACATTGGAGGGGAGACTCGGATTATCTCAATACGCAAACATGTTGGATTAAACGAATTGATGCACAAGACTTATGCTTTGTGCAACCATCCGCATACAATCAAGTATCAATTACCAGGAGAAGATCTTGATGCCCTTATATCGGTTTGCTCAGATGAGGATCTTCTTCATATGATTGAAGAGTATCAAGAAGCTGAAACAAAGGCTGGATCCCAGAGGATTAGGGTCTTTCTTGTACCTTCCACAGAATCATCAGAGAGTCCTAAAATTTTCCATGAAAGGAATATGAACATAAACCGAAACACGAACCAGCAGACGGATATAGATCATTATCAGTATGTTTCAGCTCTTAATGGTATTGTAGATGTGAGTCCTCAAAAGAGTTCCAGCGGCCAAAGTGGAACAAGTCAGACCACACAATTTGGGAATGCTTCAGAATTTAGCCCTACATTTCATCTTCGAGACTCGCCTACTTCTGTTCATACATGGGAACACAAAGACAGCAACAGTCCAACCTTCATGAAACCATATGGGAACACGAATGCTGTTCATTTTATGCCGAAAATGCAGATTCCCAGGAACTCGTTTGGTCAACAATCTCCTCCAACATCTCCTTTTTCAGTCCACAAGAGAGCAAACACCGACGTTCCTTATTTTGCCGATCAAAATGGTTTCTTTGACCCTTACTTGGCTGCTCCAAACTTCCCACAGCAAAATAGGTTCTTTTTTGAGACTACTACACAAAAGCAGAAGCATCCAGAAGTGAATCTTCATGACCGGAGGCCAAGCGATGATATTTACCCCCATGGCCAAGCTTATATCGGAGCCGAGAAAATGACGCTTAAGAAAAACGCTCTTTCTGATCCGCAGCTGCATGATGAGAGCCAAATCAACAATGGGTTAGAAGCATTTACCAAACAACCATGGAAAATATTGAGAAAGAATCTACGTGTTGTGGCTACATCAAAGTGGGAAGATAGTGATGATATCTATTTCAATAATCCAGAAGGCAAGAGATGCAAGGAGCTTGAACTCACCAAGGAAGTTCCTAATAGTTGGATCAATCGCGATAATAATCCCGATTCTTTTGATCAGGCAACAAAGAAACAGGATGGTAGTAACAGTAATAGCTCCTTCAGTCCGAATTATTTCAGTCCGAATCATCAACCAGCTGCTCAGATTACTTCAAGTGATTCACAAGATTCAGGAAGCTCAGTGTTCTCTTTATCAGTTAACACCAACGAAAATTATCTTGATTGTTCGAGGGAAAAATTTAATGGTTTCCAGCATGACATGTCACTAGATATTCTCATCAGAAGCCACACTTCAGCTACAGATCAACTATGTAGTACAACCAAGTCAAGTGATAAAGCAGATTACTCCTCACCCAATACAAATTTCCCCGTGGTATTTCTGAGACAGGAACCTATGATTCCGAGACATGTAAGCATAATTAATCTATTCATTGCGTAAATTTAGCAGTCTTTCTGGTCTAAGTCTGTTTTCCTCAAATTATGTGCAGGATTTGGAGACAAATAGCGATGATTCAGATACTCAAAAATCTCTTCCTAGAGAAGAGAGTATTCACTATAGTGGATTGCCACTTAGGAAGGTGGGAAGTAGAGAAACTACTTTTATGCACACGCAGGGGTCAGATGATTTCTTCAAAAGCAAGCTGCTTGGTCCACAGTTGATAGTTGAGGATGTGACGAACGAAGTAATTTCAGATAATCTCTTATCAGCTACTATTGTCCCTCAAGTAAATAGGGAGTCCGATGATGATCACAAATCCTACACAAGGGAGAAAGAGATTACAAATGCGGATCATGAATCAGAAATGGAGGTACGAAATTTATGTTTTCCTTTAGATTAGAAATTCTGGCTGTCTTGGTGTGTGTCAGGTTGGGGTTTATCTCTCTGGTATTTTTTTCATATTGCAGGAAAAGTACAAGAAAAGCAGAAACACCGATGATTCATTCAGCGAAGCTGCAATGGTTGAAATCGAAGCTGGAATATATGGCTTACAGATAATTAAAAACACTGATCTTGAAGACTTACACGAGCTTGGATCTGGTACATTTGGAACTGTTTACTATGGGAAGTGGAGAGGAACTGATGTTGCTATCAAGAGGATAAAGAATAGTTGTTTCTCTGGTGGATCATCCGAGCAAGCACGGCAGGTTTAACTCTTCTCTCGAGTCTTTGTACTTTTGAAGGGAATTTCAGAACCGCAGTTTTCACTGATGCCTTACTGAAACAGACTAAAGATTTCTGGAGAGAAGCTCGGATATTGGCGAATCTTCACCATCCTAACGTAGTGGCCTTTTATGGAGTTGTACCAGATGGACCTGGTGGAACAATGGCAACAGTGACTGAGTATATGGTGAACGGATCTTTGAGGCATGTCTTGCAGAGAAAAGACAGGTACACAATAATCTGTCAAATCTTTGTATGACCTTTTGTGATATGACATTCTGAGTTTACTGATGGAAAAACTTTGGGCACAGATTACTTGATAGGCGCAAAAAACTGATGATAACTCTTGATTCTGCATTTGGCATGGAGTATCTACATATGAAAAATATTGTTCATTTTGATCTTAAATGCGATAACTTGCTTGTAAACTTGAGGGATCCACAACGACCCATTTGCAAGGTAACACTTTTCCCCAAAATCAGGTAATTTCAAGCCAAGTTGTATGAGTAAAGTGCTGTATTTATTAGTCTCACTGTTGAATTTGCAGGTTGGAGATTTCGGATTGTCGAGAATAAAACGAAACACGCTTGTCTCTGGTGGAGTAAGAGGAACCCTTCCATGGATGGCACCAGAGCTGCTAAACGGAAGCAGCAATCGGGTCTCAGAGAAAGTATGTTGTTGAGTCCAAAATCAAAACATTGAAAATGTTAAGAGTCTTTGTTTTAATCTTAACATGTTTTTGCAGGTCGATGTTTTCTCATTTGGTATCGTGATGTGGGAGATCTTGACAGGCGAAGAACCCTATGCGAATCTGCATTGCGGTGCCATCATTGGTAAGTTTCTAGCATGAGCAGTTCTTCAGTCTTTGAACAAGATGAACTTGGATTGAGCTTTGGTTTATGATCTAATTTTTGATCTGTTTGGTTTTGATAAAAAGGTGGAATTGTGAACAATACGTTAAGACCTCCGGTGCCTGAACGGTGTGAAGCTGAGTGGAGGAAGTTGATGGAGCAATGCTGGTCATTCGATCCAGGAGTACGGCCATCGTTTACGGAGATTGTTGAACGACTTCGATCAATGACTGTTGCCTTGCAACCCAAGCGAAGAACCTAAAAGCCCTCTCAAATAAACGTAAGTTGTGAGATACATGAGCCTTTTTTTGGGTTGGTTTTAAATTTATTGGTTGAATGAAAGCAGAAGATGGGAAGAATATAGATTTATGAGATTGTGTGGAGTCTGTAAATTAGTATTGAGAAGCATTTACCGGTTTAGGTAAAAGTTGTATACCAAGAAAGTTGAGGGTCAATTGTGTAAAAAAACACAACTTTTTTTTATGTAAAGCAATATGTTGGAGTAATAAGCCCAACCCATTAAAACTCAGCCCATAAATTGCAACGTTCTCCATTGTTGTTCTCAAACGCGCCTCACTTAACTCATCTTCTCAAATTATTTCAAATCCAGCAATTTATGAAACGCGCTCTTCAACGTTAATCATGTTGTTCTCAAACGCGCTAACGAGACCGTTTAAGTAAATTGTAATCTATCTTGTAGAATAATCAGCCCTGACCTATATAGTACCACCTCATGTCGTGGTAGCATAAATATACAAGCCCAAAGCAAATTTTATAGATCGAAAGTTTCACTAACTTGGCCCATGTTTACTTATTTATCGCTAAGCAGATGGATCTCAATCTTCTTTAGGACTTGATACGACATCAGCTCCCATTCTATTCGCCAACTCAGGATTCTCGATTTAGTTTGACCATTTGAGCTGCTCTTTGTTTGTTTCAATGTTAAATTATTGGAATTGAAAAACATGGACATATGAAATTCCAACAAAACTGTTACAGCTTAATCATAAAGCATATGTAACTAAATGATTACTACAATTGATTATGAGATACTAATCACAGATTATGCCAATGAGAAACAGACCAAAGCACCAAACTTAATAAGTAACAACTCATAATCCATGGAAATCAAAAACGAAAAATTCTCCATAAACATTGAGAAGAAAAACCAAAAAGAAACAACAACAGCAGGGAAAAGAAGAAAGCAAAGACTTACGTAGAGAACAGATGAACGAAAGTTTCGAATTTGAAAGTAGGCTCGAAGAGAGACTAAGACGGCGTTTTTAGGGTTAATTCATAAGAGAAACGTGCCGTCGAAGAAATGACTGTCGAGTTTTTCTGAGAGAGAAAGAAAGACATCTTACTCTATACGACGTCGTTTAGCATCAAAACCAGATGATTGATTCCGCTAAACCCTGAAACCGTATATGTATGTAACCCATCCTAAACCGGGATGAAGCGGTTTAGTTTTTTTTTTCCTTTGTCTTTTATCTGCTTTACAACGAACGGTTTAGCCCAGTTTGGGCTTCAAAATAATCAAACGAAAACAATGGAAAAAGCAACGGAGAGACAAAGGATACTGCTTCGTCATCTTCAACCTTCGTCATCTTCCGACGCCTCTCTCTCTGTAAGCTCTTCCGATGCTTTGATTTCGAATCTTCTGTTTCCAATTTCCCCTCGCTAATTGCTCTCAATTGTTTGCATGTGATTACGAATTTATTACTGAAACCATAACTCTCAAGGCTGATTTCGGTTGGCTCTTGTTCGATGTTTTTTTTTTTTTTGAATTATTAGTAAT